>ERZ764778.78-NODE-78-length-115681-cov-21.649560_pt1 | contig 115681 bp, 78 predicted proteins | sample MGYA00374951_ERZ764778 | MGnify/ENA primary metagenome ERZ764778 (study PRJEB28918, sample SAMN05720193) | bioreactor metagenome | isolation source: Anaerobic biogas reactor | place: USA:Washington, USA | collected 2015-08-08 ...
ACAAGGTATAAGGTATAGGCATGTTTCAATCCACGCGCCCCGGCGGGGCGCGACTTGCCGTTTGATGTCAAATTGATTGTTGCAGATATGTTTCAATCCACGCGCCCCGGCGGGGCGCGACCGTTGGCAAGTTGATCATAGCCTTAATTAGACAAGTTTCAATCCACGCGCCCCGGCGGGGCGCGACGCGCCAAAATCCACTCCGCCACCGAACAAATATCAGTTTCAATCCACGCGCCCCGGCGGGGCGCGACAAGGTCGGCTGAAATGAATTGCATGAATTACATGTTTCAATCCACGCGCCCCGGCGGGGCGCGACGGCTCATTCCGGTTGCACTGGCAAGCATATTCAATGTTTCAATCCACGCGCCCCGGCGGGGCGCGACATAAGCCCCACAATGTTTTTCATCATGTTGAGATTGTTTCAATCCACGCGCCCCGGCGGGGCGCGACTCGCGGTATTCAGCCGTGGATGCAGAACAATCAATGTTTCAATCCACGCGCCCCGGCGGGGCGCGACCTTTTACCCAAGCATGTCCAGCCCGACATTTTGTGTTTCAATCCACGCGCCCCGGCGGGGCGCGACTTTTGGCGATTTCCCTAAAAGCCGGAACAATACGAGTTTCAATCCACGCGCCCCGGCGGGGCGCGACTTCCTTATTGTTCCACGTCAAGATACCACATATCAGTTTCAATCCACGCGCCCCGGCGGGGCGCGACATTCCTTATTGTTCCACGTCAAGATACCACATATCGTTTCAATCCACGCGCCCCGGCGGGGCGCGACGTCCTCGTTGTCCAAATTCTTGGCGACATTCTTCATGTTTCAATCCACGCGCCCCGGCGGGGCGCGACTTGAATTCCTCGTCAGTCGAACAAGCGGAGATGATGTTTCAATCCACGCGCCCCGGCGGGGCGCGACCTACGGCATCGGCGGCATCATTGACCTGTTCATCGTTTCAATCCACGCGCCCCGGCGGGGCGCGACCGTCCTGCCCGACTGGATCAAAGGTCAATCGCCTGTTTCAATCCACGCGCCCCGGCGGGGCGCGACGACGTTCGACTAACCAGCAACACACAACACAAAAAGTTTCAATCCACGCGCCCCGGCGGGGCGCGACGCGCCTGCGGCTACAAGGCCAAGGGGGAGGTCTTGTTTCAATCCACGCGCCCCGGCGGGGCGCGACCTCAACTCCGCATCCCCAAGCCATGCCCTCGTATCGTTTCAATCCACGCGCCCCGGCGGGGCGCGACCGGGGCGGATTATCGTTGCGGGCGACCTCGACATGTTTCAATCCACGCGCCCCGGCGGGGCGCGACACCCATTATCTATGCCAGTGGGAATAAAGGGGCAAGTGGATTACGTCCGCGAACAGGGTATTCTATTTAAAAGTCAAAGATCGGCGTTCGTGTAGTCGGGTTACATCATCTTAGCAGACAACACAATGTGTAAGGCGCGAACCTGTCTGGGAATGTGACTTTGCTTAGGGTTCGCGGAGGTCAGAAAATAAGAGTGTCGGTGACATCGACGTGTTCCGTTTTGCCAAGATGTTCAATGCGTTTTTTCCAGTTGGCGCCCAAAAAATAAAACCGCAGGCTGTCTTGATCGGGGTCGTAAATTTCCTCCAGCCGGGCTTTAAGAGTAACCCAAACCGCCGGGTCCACGACACATTCAAAAACGGAATTCTGCACCCGGACGCCATAGTCTTCGCAGACTTTGGCGACTTTGCGCAGGCGAGACTGGCCGCGCTTGTCCACGGTCGCGACGTCGTAGCTGACGAGCACCATCATGGGTCATTTCCAAAGGAAGGGCGGATAGGCATCCAAATCGCCCCGCAAATGGCGGGCGAGAAGCTGGGCTTGGACGTGGGGTACCAAGCCGACGGACATTTTTTCGTTCAGAAATGGATGGGTGATTTCGTCCTGCTTGCGTTCATGCCAGGTTTTCAAAACCAATTTGCGCGGATCGTCCTTCAGCAGAACGGCGCCGGTTTCGCCCACCACGAAGTCTTTCAGGGCGATTTGTTGGCGGTTGATGAGGGAGAGCACCAGCCGATCCACCAGGAATGGTCGAAATTCCTCCATGAGGTCGAGCGCGAGACCGGCGCGGCCTGGCCGGTCGCGGTGAAGAAATCCCACTTGCGGATCGAGGCCGACGGCTTCGCAGGCGGAACGGCAATCATGGGCCAGCAACGTATACAGGAAAGACAACAGGGCATTGATGGGATCAAGCGGCGGTCGGCGGCTGCGTTCATGGAACTCGAATCCGGTTCTGGAACCCAGCAGCCCGTTGAACGCGCCGAAATAAGCATGGGCGGCATCGCCTTCCATGCCGCGGACTTCGTCGAGCGGCAGGGGATTCTGGAGGCGCAACATTTGCTGCTGGAGGCGCAGGACGAGAGCTGCGACGTCCGGATTGCCGGCGGCTTCGGGATGATCGCGCAGATGCCGCTGGAGGACGGTACGGGCATTGTTGAGCTTGCCGAAGACGAACATGCGGGCGAGATCGGCCGATCTGGCCAGATCGTCCGCCCGGCGGTATTGTTCGCGGCGCAGCAGCACGTTGCCGGATTGGGGGCCGTCCACGCGGGCGAGAAATTTGCCGTATTCGGACAGGAAACTGACAGCCACACCGTTTTCCCCGCAATGACCGAGCAAGAACGGACTGCACAAGACGTTTCCGAAGCAGACCAAACCGCCGATGTTGTGGATGGGGAGACGTGCGCGCACCTGTTGTTCGGCTTCGACCACGATGGTTTCGCCTTCCTTGCGCAGATAGGAACCTTGGGTGGTGACGTACAGGGTGTTGAGCATGTGTTTCATCGAACGGCCTCCGAAAGGTAGCGGGCCACGTCGCCGGCGGCTTTGGGCTTGCACGAATCGAGCAGGGAACAGCGTTCGCATTTCGCCTTGTCGTAGACGGCCGACGGCGTGCGTCCGGATTCGAACAGGCGATGGAGGCGTGCGGCGGCCGCTTCGGTTTCGGCGCGCAGCGCCGGGTCGAAGGTTACCAACGTTCGACGCCGGGGCTCGCCGTAGAAAAGCGCGCCTTCGGGCACCGGCTTGCCCAGCATTTCTTCGAGGCACAGCGCCTGGGCGCAGACCTGCACTTCGTCGCATCGGTTGGTTTTTGAATGGCCGCGCTTGTGTTCGACGGGGTAGGGCGTGGCACCGTGGAATTCGACGACGTCCGCCTTGCCGATGAGGCCCAGCCGCAAAGATCGCAGCGACAAATCCCGCGCGACGCGCACGTCGCCGCGGGTCTCATGGCCGGCGGAATGGACGTGGTCGTGGGCCCGCCGCCCCTCGGCCGTGAAACGATTCTCGCTCCAAACCTGCTCGATATGGATCAACGCGCATTGCCGTTCGCAATACAGCAGGTGCTGCAAGGCGGAGAGAGGCAGGAGGTCGTCTTCGGAAAAGAGCATGGCAGTGAAACCGGCGGGAATCAGCTATTCGATTCCCGCCGGGCGATGCGATCGACTACAGAATCTTGACTCCTTTGGGCGGGGTGCCGATGGTGATCCCGTAATCCGAAAAGGCGCGAGGAGGCTTGGTTTCATCCTTGCGCTTGATGGTCACGAGGTCGAACAGCGATTGCGCGGAAGCCTGGCCCAGCGCGTTGTCGTGCTCGAAGATGACGAGCTTGCGGGTGGTCATCAGCCCGCGCGCGGCGGACCGGTCATGTTCGAACATGTTGTTCAGCGCCGCCCACAGGAGATCCAAGTCATCCTGAGAAAATCCGGTCTGAGCTGCCAGATGGGCGGAAACGAAGCCGTGAGCAACATATAGGCCATAGGGGATCGTGTTCTTGCGGCCCATCGTGCGGTTGTCGCCGCCCTGTTTTTCTGCTTCGGCTTCCGTGGTGACGGCCATGCGGGTGATGGAATGCTCCAGCGTGACGACGGGATCGACCGACCGCGCGAAGGTCATTTGGACTGGGCCGCGAACCTGACCAGCGTTAGCGCCAACGGCCAAGACGGCGCCAAACGTCCGAATGTCGAAGTATTTGTTGCACATTTGAATGCGTGCCTTATCGATTTCGGAGCCTTGCCCCTGACCGTCCTTGTTTCGTTTTTTTCCGTCCTTGGCGTCGGCAGGGGCTTTGGTCAAATCAACCCCCAATTCGGCATAAACTCCTTCGATCGCACGATTGAGAACCGCCTTTTCCTTGACGAAGATGTCAAACCCCGGCTTGTCGGATTTGATGATTTGAACGAAATTGCGCACTTTACGCTTAAGGCAGACATCCGTGACGAGGCCGCGCCCGGTTTCGGCGTCGATGCGCGGCATGTTGCCCGCATCGGGATCGCCGTTGGGGTTGCCGTCCTGCACATCGAAAACGAGAAGAAAATCGAATCGGTTTTTAATGGGGTTGCTCATGATCGTTTCCCTTTTGGGTTAATTCTGTTATTCTTTCGTGGCGAAAAAGTCTTGTCTCTGATGGTAGTAGCCGACGGCAAAACGCCCTTGGTCATCCAAGGTAAGATGGGCGGGAAAATCTTGGATGCCGCCAACGATTTCTCCCACCAGCCGCTCCAAATTGACGCGCCGGCCAATGTTTTCCAGTTTGGATAGATGATGATTTTTGAGAGTCATCAGTCGCCCGAAGACGATGACGGGCGCGCTGGATGCGGCTGCATAGTAACGGTCGCGGATGGTGGCGTTGATGCCGGGATTGGCTTCTTCTTGGATTTTTTCCAAGGTGGCGAACAATCGGCCCAATCGATAGCCGATGTTCATATTGTTGGGGTCAAGGCTCACGGCGAGTTCCTCCTGTTGCGTTATCTTTTGAAATCTGCAATTGCGGTTGATGCAGGCCTTGATGAGAGCGGCGCGAATATATGTGATGTGGGGTACAGACTTGCCTGTTTTGGGGTTCTTCTGCGATTGCTCCACCTTTATGCGCCGGATGACGGCATTCAACAGAGCTGCGGGGTATGGCAGGCCTTCCAGAATGGCGCGCATCAGCTCGCCCTCCAGATTCGGCGGGATGTTTTCCGCTTTGCCAAGAGGCGCAGTGCAGACCAACAGGCGGAAGAGGGAAAACACGGGTTGTTCATAAGGCGTGCAAACGATCTCCAGGTCTCTGAAATGTTGACGGATCTGGTCCATCATTTGGGAGAGGGGCGCCGCAATCCAGAAGCGAATGGAAATGCGCGCCGCATTGGGGGAAAGACCCAGAACATAGAACATTCCGGCATTTGCCTGGTCAGCCGGCTGTGCGCCGGTTTTCGGAGACTCCAGAAGGGCTTTGACCGCTTGGACGTTGCGGCCCGGATCGTCTTTGGCCGGCTCGCTGAAAAACAGCGAGAATTGTTCCTCAAAGCGCGTGTTCTTTTCCGACCAGAACACGGTGGAGGCGTCGCCGACCTGCAGACGTTGAGAGGAATCCTTACCCAACAGATGATTCAAGGCCGTTGCATAGGCGAAGGACGCACGTTTTCCTATGGGGGAATTGGCCCCCTGTTCCTTCATGAGCGAGGCAAAGGCCGGAGTAGCACCGGAATTGCCAGCAGGAGTAATGGAGTTGTTGACAGACACGATATGCGCGCCGGTGGGGTTGGCGTCACGAACGCCCTTTATGAGCGGTTCGAGCGTGGCGATGATGTCATTCTGTCCAGAGACAAGGCAGAAACCTGTCTTTCCCCTTGGCGCCAGAAATGCGCCGATCAGGCGTTTAAGCTCTGCGTCGTCCGTTACGGCCCCCCGGTTCGCAATCGCAAACAGCAGCGATTGATTGAGTTCCAATATTTCATTCCATAGCGGATGGGCGCAAAGGGCTGGCCGCGGGATGTTATGCAGAAAGGTTTTAACGATCTCAAGCGCGGGACATGTGCCTTGGATGTTGTTGATTTTGCGAATAAATTCAGCATGTTGAGCGGCTACGCGTTTTGCATTTCGACCCGCATTCGCCGGGATGCCGAACATGTACTCAATATTTTCCCAGAACAAATTTGCCTTGATGCCATTCCCCTTGGCTTCGCCGAGCGATGGTACGAGAAAAGCGCGTGCGCGGCGCCGGTTCTCTTGGATTACGCGCGTGTCTTCGAAGTGGATGAAATTTCCCTGTTGATCCAATACGACCAGGAAAGGAATTTCCTTTCTCTCCCACCCTTCCGGCGCGATGCCGGAATCGGGGTCGGCGGCTTTGCGGTCGTAGTATTCCTTGAGGGCCTGGAGAATCATTTGCGCACCTCTTCGCTTTCGGGATGGGGAACGACGATCACGCCTTGATTCATTTGGGGACGGTAGAACGTCGGCTTGACGTTGGTGGGGTCGGAGAAATCGAGGTCATAGAGCATCCAGCCCAGGTTCTCGTCCTTGGGAATGGGCACGGCGGGTTTTTCGGCCGGATCGACTAGGCGGACATCGGCGGCGAACTCCCGGCAGCCGAGATAGGGCTGATGGAAATGCTGGCCTTTTCGCGCCCGGCGTTCGAACATGGCGGCATACTTGGCTGCGGTTTCGTCGGGCCGGGCATCTGGCTTCCGGAGTTCGGCGACCTCTGCGGAGTCCACCAGCCATTCCGGTACGGGATTCGGGGTTTTGCCGCGCTTTTCCGGCGGGATGAAATCAAACTCTCCGTACAGCCGGTAGCGGACGTCGCGAAGAATGAGGCCGGCGCGCTGCTGGCGGACATCCTCGATGAAGATACCTTGGCTTTTCGGAGATGCGACGGATGCTACCTCGTTGCGGCGGACATTGGTCCAACGGATGGGATTGAGCACTTCGATTTTCGTGATGCGCCAGCGTATGGCCGGTTTCCAAAGGATGGCGTCGAATATGGCGCGGGCGGCGGACGGCGTGATGACGTCGTAGCTGACCCGTTCGACTTTCATTTCGGGGCGGGTGAAACAGGCATAATCGCCGGTCACCTCAAGGCAGAATCCTTTGCTCATGTGGGCATCCTTCCATTTTCTGAAATAATGTATTGATCCGGGGTGAGCCGGCCTGTGTCGTTGAAAATGTCCGCCCCGGTCGTTTCGGAATACATGCCGTTCCAGATAAACATGCCGGGGGCAAATTCCTCGATCAGGCCGTTGGCTTTGAGCTTCAAGAACTGGCTTTTTGCGACCGACACGGCGAACCGCTGCAGTTTGCGCAGCAGGTGGCCGTACGGGGCGTCGATCCGGATTTGCTCCTGCAAGGCGCCGATCAACCCTTCGCTTGCGCCATAGCGGACGAACATGGATTGCTGCGTTTCATCGATCATGTGGAAACGGGCGGCGGCTTCCCTGAACTGGATTTGGATGCAGCCGGCGTCCCGGACCAGCAATTCCTCATAGGGGAATCTTTCCTCGACGCGGGAATAGAATTCAGAAAAGAACCGCGGGAAGACCTCGCCGTTCTCCATGTCGAGGGTCTCGTGCAAGAGGATCCGGGCGGAATCCTCGGCTTTCCGCAGTTGTCCCATGGGCGCCGGCTTGGGCGGGATGAAGACGACGACCTTGCCGCCATCGGGATGGTTGCCTTCGCGGTTGCAGCGGCCGGCGGACTGGGCGATGGAATCCAGCCCGGCCAAGGCGCGATAGACCACGGGGAAATCGATGTCCACGCCGGCTTCGACAAGCTGGGTGCTGATGACCCGGATGGGCTCATGTGCTTGCAGCTTCCGCCTGATTTCGTCGATGACCTTGGAGCGATGGGCGCCGCACATGCTGGCGGAAAGATGGATCGTTTCCGGGGGCATCTTGCCGAACAATTCCAGGCAATCGCGCCGGGTGTTGACCACGCACAGGATTTGGGGGTGCCGTGCCAGTTCGACGGCGATTTCATCCCAGGAACGGGGTTTGTTCTCCCGGACGTCGGGCAAGGTGTATCGGACGCGGCGAAGTCGTCGCGACAAGTCGGCGCTTGGAGGAATGATTTCGGCGATAGTGCCCAGGCCCGGAAGGACGGGCTGGGTGGCGGTGCTCAGGACCATGGTGACGCCATAATGGGCGGCCAGTTGGCGCATCATGTCGGTGCAGGGCGCGAGCAATTCGGGGGGCAGAAGTTGCACTTCGTCCAAAATCACGACGGAATCGGCGATGTTGTGGAGTTTGCGGCATCGGCTGGAGCGGGCGGCGAGCAAGGATTCGAAGAATTGGACGCTGGTGGTGACGATGACGGGGGCGTCCCAGTTTTCCGAAGCCAAGCGGGCGGCTTTGGTTTGGGCGTCGGGGTCCAGATTGGAATGATGTTCGACGACGTTGAGGTTTCCGAAGTGCTGCCGCAGCGTGTCGGCGGTCTGTTCGATGATGGACATGTAGGGGATCACGTAGATGATGCGGCGTTTGCCGTGAAGCACGGCGTGGCGCAGGGCAAACGCGGTGCCCGAGAGAGTCTTGCCACCGCCGGTTGGGACGGTCAGGGAAAAGAACCCCGGGGGGTGTTTTGCGGCATCTTCGCACGCCCGGCGTATTTCGGCCCGAATGGCATTCACCTCCGTCTTCGGGGCCAGGGACTGTTTCTCATCCAGCAACTTGAAAAAGCGGGATTCCAATGCGGCCAACGGCTCGAAATCAGAACGAGCGGCGTAGACCTCCGGCGATATGAATTGCTCGGTGTCGAGGAAATCCGCATCCACCAAACAGGAGTAAAGCATGCGGATCCACAAATGCATTTCTGCGTGCATCATTTTGCGCGGAGGTGTGGGCGGTTGCGCGGGTAGATTGAGTCGGGAATGCCAGTTGTTTGTAGCTCGAAGTTCGTCACGGGCTGATTCCAGCCGCTGAGCCAACGTGCCATTGGGTTGCACTCCGCCGATCCAGTCGGGCAAACCGGCATGATGACCCAATACAAGATAGGCGAGCAGGCGCCCGACTGGCCCGTATTCGTCCAATGCCCAGGCGGCGCCGGCTCCGGAATGGGTCGACGGTTTTCCCGATGCGCCGTAATCCGAGGAGTCGAGGCCGTTGCTGCGGAGAAGGTAGGCTTGGAATGCCTCGGATGCCTTGCCGAGATCGTGGAGAAGACCGGCAATGCGAGCCCATTCGGCGGAGTGAAAAGGGGCCGCGAAGTCGGCGGCGCGGACAGCGACGTTTTCCAGGTGCTGACGCAAGGGCTGCCAGTGTTCCTTCGGCTGTTCCTTTTGACTATGCGCCCACCACATGGTTGGCATGATAGCATCCGCTGGCCGTGAGGGGCAAGTGCAGGCAACTTAATGGAATCGGGTTTTTGCGCGTTCTTGCATTTTTTTGGGGGGCAGGGCATTTAGTGGTTGGTTTCTTGGTGTGGGCATTCGAGATTGAACCGGCAGGAAGAGAAAGCTACCTTTAGGCCATGAAACTGAACCTGGGCCCATTGGAGGGGCGGATTTTGGGGGGGCTGGTCGAAAAGGAACTGGCCACGCCGGAGTACTATCCGCTGACGCTGAATGCGTTGGTGGCGGCGTGCAACCAGAAAAACAACCGCGACCCGGTCATGCAGCTATCCACGGACGAAATCTCCCCGGCGCTGACCGTGCTGCAATACGACAAGAAACTGGTCGCGACTTTTTCTGGATCGGGAGCGCGGGTGGTGAAATACACCCATCGGTTGACCGAAACGCTCGGAGTGGACACGCCGGAGTTGGCGATCTTGTGCGAGCTGCTGCTGCGCGGACCGCAGACCCCCGGCGAACTGCGGGGACGGGCCGCGCGTCTGCATCCGTTCGCCTCCCCGGCGGATGTCAAGGCGGTGCTGGGGGCCCTGGCGGCGCGCCAGCCGGATCCCTATGTCGTGGAACTGCCGCGCGCGGCGGGTTGCAAGGAGAACCGCTTTGCCCACGCTCTGGGCGATGCTTCTGTTTTGGCCCCGCCGGTTGCCGCCGCGCCGCCGCCGGTTTCCAGCCAGCCCAGGCCGTTGTCCGGCTCCGAAGCCCGCATCTGCGCGCTGGAGGAACGGATTGCCGCCCTCGAAGCCCGTCTCGCCGCCCTGCAGGGCCATTCCTGAAAGCCGGCGCCTTCCGGCCGCCGCATGCAGACCATCGTTTCCCGGATCGCCCGCGCACCCAAACCGCAAGGCGCTTCGTTTTTTCGCTTCGTTTTGGGCATTGAGAGCGGGGGCCGGCGATGGTAAGGTGAGAGTCTACAGGAGGAATGCGCATGAAATGGATGTGGTTGGGATTGGCGATGGCCCTGGCCTGCGGAACATTCGCGGCGGCGCAGGACGAGACCGCGCCGCCGGCGGCCCCCGAAGCGGCGCCGGTGGAGACCGAGGCGGCCGTTGAACCGGCGCCGGCGACGGATCCGGCCCTGGCGACCGAAGAAATCGAAGCGGGCCAAGAGGCCCTGGAGGAAGAAACTGCGCCGGTGGCAGAACAAAAAAAGGAAACGAATATGGTCATCATTAAAACGAGCATGGGCGACATCAAGGTGAAGTTGGCGGCGGACAAGGCCCCGTTGACCACGGCCAATTTCCTGGCCTATATGGATGCCGGGCATTACAACGGGACCATTTTCCACCGGGTGATCGACGGGTTTATGATCCAGGGCGGCGGGTTCGACCGGAACATGCGCCAGAAAGCCACCCAGGCGCCGATCAAGAACGAGGCCGCCAACGGCCTGCAAAACAAGCGGGGCACGCTTGCCATGGCCCGGACCATGGTGGTGGACAGCGCCACCAGCCAATTCTTCATCAATGTGAAAGACAATGCATTCCTGGATTTCCGTTCTCCCGATCCGCAGGGCTTCGGCTATTGCGTTTTCGGCGAGGTGGTGGAAGGCATGGACGTCGTGGATCAAATCAAGCGCGTGCGCACGGGGGTAAAGGCGGGCATGCAGGACGTGCCGCTGGAGACGGTGGAAATCATCTCCGTCACGCGCGCGGAATAATCCGGGAACGAAAGGGCCGGAGCCCTTGGCCGTCCGGCCGGGACGTCCGGCGGAAAGGCGGCGGCATGATCAAGCGCAGGAAAAAGGTCTGGCTGGGGTTCGACCTGGGCGGCACCAAGATGATGGCCACGGTGTACGACGCCTCGTTCCGGCCCCTGGCCTCGGCCAAGGCGAAAACGCCGGTGGCTGCCGGCGCGCAAGCGGTGCAGGCCCGGATCCGCGATACGATCCGCGAAGCGCTGAAGGAAGCAAATGTTCTGCCGTCAGACCTGGCGGCCATCGGGGTGGGCTGCCCCGGGGTGTTGGACCTCGATCGGGGCGTCATCCTGGAAGCGCCGAACCTGGGTTGGAAAAAACCCGTCCCCCTGCGCGCGTTGCTGTCCGGGTGGTTCCATTGCCGGGTCCTGCTGGTCAATGACGTGGATGCGGGAACCTATGGCGAATGGCGTTTTGGCGCCGGCAAGGGAGCCCGGACGCTCGTCGGCGTCTTTCCCGGCACGGGCATCGGCGGCGGCTGCGTCTACGAAGGCAAGCTGCTGCGGGGCCGGACGGGTTCGGCCATGGAAATCGGCCACCTGCCGGTCCGCGAGAACGGGCGGCTGTGCGGGTGCGGAAAGCGCGGCTGCCTCGAAGCCCATGCGGGCCGGCTGGCGATTTCCGCGGAGGTGGCCCAGGCGGCGTTCCGCGGCGAGGCACCCTATACCTCGGCCAACGCCGGCGCGGACCTGAAGAAGCTCAAGAGCGGTTTGCTCGCGCGGTCGATCAAGGCGGGCGATACCGTCGTGGAGCGGATTGTGCGCGATGCCATGCGCCTGGTGGGCCGCGGCATCGGCGGCGCAGTAAACCTGCTGGCGCCGGACGTTGTCGTTCTCGGCGGCGGCCTGATCGAAGCCATGCCCCGCTTCGCCCTCGAAGAGGTGCGCGCCGGATTGAAGGAAACAGCCATGACTTCCTTCCTCCGCCAGCTCAAGGTCCGCGAGGCGGAACTGGGCGATGACGCGACGACGCTCGGGGCCGCCGCCCTGGCGGCGGAATCCAGGTGAGGACGCCAGCGGCAGCGGTACGGTGGAACTTTCCGGAAGGCTGAGATGGAAACGTTGAAACAACCCGTGGGGCCGGAGCCGGTCGGCCCGGCCGCTCCGCCGGCCGAGCCGGCGCGCCGGGTGGTGGCCGCCATTGACATCGGTTCGTCGGCGCTGCGGCTGGACATCGGGGAAATCGATGCCCAGGGACGTGTGCATCTGCTGGAAAACCTGCGGCACGGCGTCCGGCTGGGCAAGGACGTGTTCACCACCGGCCGGATCCAGCAGGAAACCCTGCGCCGCTGCGTGACCATCCTCAAGAACTACAGCCGTCTGCTGAAGGAATACGGTGTGACGCGCCCCGACCAGCTCCGGGCAGTTGCCACGAGTTTCGCCCGCGAGGCGACCAACCGGGACATGTTCGTGGACCGCGTCAGCACCGCCACCGGCATCGCGGTGAGCGTGCTGGAAGAGGCCGAAGAGGCCCGCCTGACCTACCTGGCCGTGCAGGACATCCTGGAGGCGGCCGGCCTCCTGGCGACGGGGAATGCCATGATCATGGAAATCGGCGCCGGCCAGACCATTTTGCTCTATCTGGAGAACGGGCGGGTCACGGCGGCTCAGTCGTTCCATACCGGGGCCCTGCGCACGCACGAGCTCGTGGAGGCCGGCGGGGCCGCCGGGCCGCAGGTTAAACGCGTGCTGAAGGCCTATGCCAATGAATTGGTCGCCCAGATCCTGCCGGCGCGGCCGCGCCAGAAGATCGCGACGCTGGTCGTAATGGGCGCGGGGGCCCGCTATGCCGCGGAGCAGTCCGAGGGCAAGGTCCCGGGCCCCGCTCCGCGCATCACCCGGGTGCCCGCGGCCAAACTGGCGGAACTGGCGGACCGCCTCGCCACCCAGTCGGTTCCCAGCCTCGTCAAGACCCACAAGATGACCTATCAGGACGCGGAAAGCCTGGCGCCGGCGGTGACGTCCATCGCCCAGACCGCACGGGCCCTGAAGGTGCGCAAGGTACACATCGTCCAGGCGACCCTGCGCGACGGCCTGTTGCGGGAAATGGCCCTGCGCGATCATCGCTCGGCCGGGTTCGAGGAGCAGGTGATCCATTCGGCGCTGACCATGGCCGCCCGGTATGCAACCGACGAGGCCCATGTGCGCAACGTCGAGGCAGCCGCCGTCGCGCTGTACGACGAACTGCGCGAGGAACACCAGCTTGGCGGGCACGAGCGGCTGCTGCTGCGCTGCGCGGCCCTGCTGCACGACATCGGCCTCTACGTGAATACCCGCGCCCACCACAAGCACGCGATGTACCTGATCCAGAACAGCGACCTGTTCGGCCTGACCCGCCACGACATGCAGATCGTCGCGGTCGTCTCCCGCTACCACCGCAAGGCGCTGCCCAGTCCCGCCCACCCGGAATTCGCCATGCTGCCGCTCGAGGACCGGATGACCGTCGCCAAGCTGGCGGCGATCCTGCGCGTGGCCGATTCCCTGGAGCGCACCCGCCGGGAGGCCCCGCGCCCGCTCGAGTTCCGGCGCGAGGGCAACCGGTTCGTCATCCTTGTGCGGGACATGGAGGACCTGACCATGGAACGCCTGGTGCTGCGCGAGAAGGGCAATCTGTTCGCCGACGTGTTCGGCATGGTGCCGGAATTGCGCGAACTGAGGACAGAACTGCCGGCCGGCGGCCTGGCATGAGCAGGGAGCGCGGACCCATGACCAAGACCGGAAAAACCAGGGCGGAGGCCCCGCTGTTCCTGAACCGGGAACTGAGCTGGATTGAATTCAATTTCCGCGTGATGGCCCAGGCCGAAGACGCCACGCTGCCGCCCCTGGAGCGTTTGAAGTTCGCGGCGATCACGGCCTCGAACGCCGATGAGTTTTTCATGGTGCGCGTGGGCGGGCTCAAACTGCTGCAGGCCCAGGGCGAGGAACACCCCGATCCCGCCGGGCTGACGCCGTCGGAGCAGTTGGCCGACATCTCCGTCCGGATGCATGAGCTGGTTGCGCGGCAATATGCCTGCCTGCGGAAGGGGATCGAACCGCAACTGCGCAAGGGCGGCATCCACCGCCTCAAGATGGAGGAGCTGACCGCGGCCCAGAAGCGCCACGCGGAAGCCCTGTTTGATGATTTCATCTTTCCGGTGGTGTCCCCCGTGGCGGTGGATCCCGAGCGCGAATTTCCCCTGCTGGCGGGCCTGGAAATCGCCCTGTACGTGCGGCTGGCAGGCGAGCCGGAGACGGGCGGGGTCCGGCATGCCCTCGTGGCCGTGCCCCGGGGATTGGCGCGCTTCCTGACTGTGCCCGGGGAATCCGGATTTGCCTACGTCCTGCTGGAAGACGTCATCCGGACTTATGTGGGGCGTCTCTTTTCCGGCGTGCCGGTTCTGGAGTGCGTCGCCTTCCGCCTCACGCGCAATGCCGACATGAGCGTCCGGGAGGATCTCGCCGGCGACCTGCTGGCGCAGATGCGCGAAGTGCTCGTCGAACGCAAGGAAAGCGGATGTGTCCGCCTGGAGCTCGAAAAACACGCCTCGCGGGAAGCGCGGGCGTTCCTGCGCGCGGCCCTCCAGGTGCCGGAAGCGGACGTCTATGCCGTGCCCGGACCGCTGGATCTCGCGGCGTTCTTCCGGTTGGCCAGCCTGGCCGGCAACGAGGCCCTCAAAATTTCGCCCTGGACTCCGCAGCCCGTGCCCGGAGCCCCGGCGGCCGAATCGATCTTCGACATTCTCAAGCGGGGCGACCTGCTGCTGCATCATCCCTACGAGCACTTCGATCCGGTGCTGCGCCTGGTGCAGGAGGCGGCCGACGATCCCAACACCCTGGCCATCAAGCAAGTGCTCTATCGCGTGAGCGAGAACAGCCCGGTGGTGACCGCCCTGATGCGCGCCGCCGAGCGCGGCAAGCACGTGACCGCCCTCATTGAACTGAAGGCGCGCTTCGACGAGGCGCGCAACATCGACTGGGCCGACGCCCTGGCGCGCGCGGGCGCCCAGGTGATCTACGGGGTCAAGGGCTACAAAACCCACGCCAAGATCTGCGTGGTGGTCCGGCGCGAGCCTGCCGGCGTGGTCCGCTATGTCCACTTCGGCACCGGCAACTACAACGAAAAAACCGCGCGCCTGTATTCGGACATCAGCTTCCTGACCGCCGGGGAGGACTACGGCGCGGATGCCTCGGTTTTTTTCAACACCCTCACGGGCTATTCCCAGCAGGTGAAGTTCCGCAAGATCGAGGCGGCGCCGCTGGGCATCCGGCCGCGCCTGCTGGAACTGATCGGGGCGGAGGCGGAACGGAGCCGTCAGGGCGAGGAGGCGGCCATCGACGCCAAGCTGAATTCGCTGGCCGATCCGGAGCTGATCGAGGCGCTCTACAAGGCGTCGCAGGCGGGCGTGAAGATCCAGTTGAACGTCCGCGGCATCTGCTGCCTGCGTCCCGGCGTGAAGGGCCTGAGCGAGAACATCCGCGTCGTCAGCATCGTGGACCGCTACCTGGAACATGCCCGCCTCATCCGCTTCCATAACGGCGGAGATCCCCGATTATTTATTTCCAGCGCGGATTGGATGCCGCGCAATTTGGACCGCCGCGTCGAATTGATGGTGCCGGTGGAGGATTCCGCCTGCGCGGAGCGGCTGGACGAAATCCTGAAAACCGGCCTGGCCGACACCCAGCAGGCCTGGCGTCTGCTGGCCAATGGCACCTATGAACGCCGCCAGCCCGATTCCCGTCATCCGGCTCTGCGGTCGCAGGAGGCCTTTCAGCGGCGGGCCGAGGCGCGCGCCGCTGCCGCCCAGCAGCAGATTCCGGTCCTGGAACCGCAGCGGCCGGCGGAACAGAAGAAGCAGGGCTGACGTGGCCCGGCGCAACGGCACAACCGGGCGGTCGCGGGCGGGGGAAACAGCGGAACAAGTATTGCGGCGGCGGATGGCGGAGCAGCTGGCCGTGGTGGTGCAGAACGAAGCCCGCGCCCGGAAGGGCTCGGAGGACGGCCTGCATGACATCCGCGTGGCGCTGCGGCGGACCCGCAGCCTGGCGATGACGTTCCGCAAACTGGACCCGGATGGCCTCGACCGGCTGGATCGGCGGATCGCCAAACTCTGCGACCGGATGGGGGCCGCGCGCGATCTGGATGTCTGGATCGAACTGCTCCGCGGCATGATCAAGGCCGGCGGACTGGCGGACGTGACGGTCGGCCAGCGCCGCGCGGTGCTGGCCCTGCTGCGGCGGGAGCGGACCCGCCTGGCGGCGGAGGCGCTGACCTGCCGCGCATTCCGGCGGGTCAAGCAGATGATCCGCGACTGTTCGCGGCGGCGGTTACCCGTACGCCGGAAGACGGTTCCGCCTCCCGAGACGTTTGCCGCCCGGCGCATGCTGGTCGTGCGCGAATTGATTGCAGAGCGCCATCGACGGGTGGGAAATTACTCCAAGGGGCCGGCGCACGACCTGCGGCGTGCCGGCCGGCGCCTGCGCTATCTGAGCGAATTCTTCGCGCCCCGGCTGGGGCCCGAGTGCGTCCGGGCCGGGCATTGGATCACCAAGGCCCAAGCCGCCCTGGGCAAGGTACACGATTGCGACAGCGCCTTGGAACTGTCCCGGGACCTGCCGACCGGCCGCGCGCGCTCCGCCGTGCGGCAGGCCTTGAAGCACCGCCGCCGCGACCAATTGATAAAATTCAAGTCCGCCTGGCGGCACTATGCCCGCCAGCAGCTTCAAAAAGCCTGGCAAAAGCGGCTCGAGGTCGCCGCCGGCCAGGCATAAGAAAAACCCGGCGCAACGGCGCCGGGTTTTCCGTGCCCGCAGGCCGGGGGAGGAGATTACATCTGGGTGAACACGAATTCGGCGCGGCGGTTCAGGCGCCAGGCCGATTCGTCATGCCCGAAGGCGACCGGGCGTTCCTCGCCGTAGCTGCGGGTCTGCACGCGGGCGCTGTCGATGCCCGCCGCGATCATGGCGGCGCGCACGGCCAGGGCGCGGCGCTCGCCCAGCGCGACGTTGTATTCATTGCTGCCGCGCTCGTCGCAATGGCCTTCGATGATCACCCCGTGGGTCGGATTGCTTTGCAGATAGGCCACGACGGCGCTGATCTTGCCCTGCTCCGAGGGGTTCAGCTGCGGGCTGTCATATTCAAAGTACACGGCCTCGAACTGGCCGGCGGCGATCACCGGATCATCGGTGCGCACGAGCCCGGCATCCAGCGCGCTGCCGTAGATCGGGTTGCCGAATTCATCGTAGCCCACGATCACCTGATCGCCCACCAGGCCGGCGTTCGGATCGATGGCGGGGCCTCTTTTCTTTTTCTTGATGCAGCCCGTCGTGCCCAGCATCGCCAGGGCCAGCAGCACCATCACAACAGTCATCCAGCGGCGTGTCATGTGTCCGGTTCTCCTCATTCGTTTATGTAAATCCAAGGCCGTTGGGCTCAACGGCTCCATGCGGGCGCAGTCCAATCGCCCGATGTTGTCAACGCTACGGGTTTGTCGCCCATAGTGTCAAGAAGGTATATTGAGTAGTTGTAGTTCACCGCCCGGGCAGCGGCAATATGCCGGCCGTCGGGCGCCCAGGACGGGTCCTCAAAGGAGGCGTCATACGGCGTGATGATGCGCTCCTGTTTGGTGGCGGGGTCGATGATGGCGATCATGAACTTGCCGCCCGACAGCGTCTGGTAGGCAATCAGGCCGTTGGCGCCCCAGTCCGGCGCCACGTTTTGCGCTCCCCGCATGGTCAGGCGCTCGGGGGCGCCTCCGGTGCGGGAAACGATGTAGATCTGCGGCGTGCCCGATACGTCGGACACGTAGGCGATCCGGCTGCCGTCGGGCGACCAGCAGGGGGAGCCTTCCGTGGCGCGCGGGGTGCGGGTCAGGCGGATTGGAACGCCGTTGGGGAGCGTTTTCACGTAGAGTTCCGGATTGCCGTCCTTGGAGAGGATGAGGGCCATCGTGCGGCCGTCGGGGGCGATCGCCCCGCCGGAATTGACCCCGGGATAATACGCGGCGCGGGTGCGGGTGCCGTTTTTCACGTCAATCGTGTACACATCCGGCCAGCGCATCAGGTAGGAGGCGTAGGAAATGAGCCGGTTGTCGGGGCTCCAGCGCGGCTTGAGGCAATGGGTCCGGTCCTGGGTGAGCGGCCGGATGTTCTGCGCGCCGGAATCGGCCAGATATAATTCCTGACTGCCGCCCCGCTTGCCAATCAGCGCCAATTGGGCCAGGAAAAACGTCGGCTTGCCGGTGACCTTGGTGACGATGTCGTGCGCGGCCTGGTGGGCGGCCTGGTAGGCCAGGGCCGCTGGCTGGGCATAGGCGGCATTCAGGTAGGACTGGCCGACCACATTCGTCACCTGGCACTTGAACAGAACCTGTCCGCCGTTTTCGGTGATGGTGCCGCGCACGGCGACGGCCCCCTTGCCCGGCGCCGCCACCTGCATCCAGCCGGAGCGGTTCAGGTTGTTCTCCAGCGTCCGGCGCACAACCTGCGCCGCCGCGCCGCCGCCGGTCTGGATGCCTGACAGGTCGATGCCCACCTTGTCGCCGGCCGATTTCGTGACCACTACCTGCGCAGTGGCCATCTGCGCGGAGGCCGACAGCGCGGCCAGCGCCAACAATGCGACGCGGGTTCTGAACATGTTCTTGCGCACGGTCAAATCCTTTCGGGCTCTCAAATTCCTGAATGATGCGGGGCGATGCTAGTTAACTTCGAAGAGGATGCAACAACAGAATGCGGCCGGCCGCGCGCCGCGCGCCCGCACCCGCCTGTGGACAACCGCCGGCCGCCCTGCCGCCGGACGATCTGCAAGGTTTTCCACAGGGTGGAAACATTTTTTCCATTGCGTGGAAAATCGCCGAAACTTTTTTCCATTGCGTGGAAAAAACACCCCTCTTTTTTCCACAGTGTGGAAAATCGCCGATCCGGCCGCCGCCGGATTTTCCACGGTGTGGAAAAATCCGGGCGCGCCGGAAGCGAACTCAGGGCTCGAAGAGGGAGAGCTGGTCGTCGAAAAGGGGCTTGGGCTTGCGGGCGCGGGGCTGGGCGAGCTTGGGCTGGCCGGCGTCGCTGAGTTCCTGCTCCTCGAGATTGGCGAGGATTTCCTTGGCGCGGGCGACAACTTCCAGCGGCAGGCCGGCGAGGCGGGCCACCTGGATGCCGTAGGATTTGTCGGCGGCGCCGGGCACGATCTTGCGCAGAAACACGACGCGGTCGTCCTTCTCGCTGACGAGGACGTTGTAGTTCTTCACGCCGGGGAGGGTCAGGGCGATGTCGGTCAACTCGTGGTAGTGGGTGGCAAAGAGGGTCTTGGCTTTCACTTCGTTGTGGTTGTGCAGGTATTCGGCCACGGACCACGCGATGGAAATGCCGTCGAAGGTGCTGGTGCCGCGGCCGATTTCGTCGAGGACGATCAGGGAGCGGCCGGTGGCGTTGTTGAGGATGTTGGCGGTCTCCTGCATTTCGACCATGAAGGTCGAGCGGCCGCGGGCGATGTCGTCGCCGGCGCCCACCCGCGTGAAGACGCGATCCACCACGCCGATCTCGGCCTCGGCCGCGGGTACAAAGCCGCCCATCTGGGCCATAATGACAATCAAGGCGACCTGGCGGATATAGGTGGACTTGCCGGCCATGTTCGGGCCGGTGATGATCAGGAGCTGGTTGTCCGTGGTGTCGAGCAGGGTATCGTTGGGCACGAAGCGGCCCGATTCGGGCAGGAGCTCGACGACGGGATGGCGGCCCTCGCGGATGACCAGCGCGCCGGCGGCGGTCATGCGGGGCCGGATGTACCGGCAGGTCAGCGCGCGCTCGGCGAAGGTGGCCAGGACATCGAGCTCGGCAACGGCCGCGGCGGTCTGCTGGATCGCGGCGGTGCATGCCACGACCTGTTCGCGCAGCTCCAGGAACAGCTCGTGTTCCAGCGCCACGGACTTTTCCTCGGCGCCCAGGATTTTGCTTTCATATTCCTTCAATTCGGGCGTGATGAAGCGCTCGCCATTGACGATGGTCTGCTTGCGGAGGTAGTCGGCGGGCACCCGGGCCAGGTTCGACTTGGTGACTTCGATGAAGTAGCCGAAGACCTTGTTGAAGCGGATCTTGAGGGAGGCGATGCCGGTGCGTTCAATTTCGCGGGCCTGGAGGGCGGCGATCCATTGCTTGCCGTCGTGGGCGGCCGCGCGCAGTTCGTCGAGCCCGGCGTGGTAGCCCTTGCGGATGAGACCGCCTTCCTTGATGGCCAGGGGCGGTTCCTCGACGAGTGCGCGGTCAATGACGGCAACGAGTTCGTTTTGGGGAACAATGGCAGCGGCGAGTTCGCGCAGGCGTGCGGCGGCCTGCGGCGCAAGGGCGGCTTGGAGATCCGGCAGACGGGCGAGGGAAACCGCCAGCGCCCGGACGTCGCGCGCGTTGCCGCCGCCGGCAGAGAGGCGCGCCAGCAGGCGTTCCAAGTCCTTGATGCCGCCCAAAATGCCGCGGAGGGTCTCGAGCTCGTGGCGTTGGTCCCGCAGGGCTTCAACGGCGTCGTGGCGGGCGACAATGGCTTCGAGGTTCTGCAGGGGGCGCACGAGCCAGTCGCGGAGCAGGCGGGAACCCATGGCGGTCCGGGTATGGTCGAGAACCTGCAGCAAGGTGGTCGGGGCGTCGGCGCGCGCGGCGCCGCGCGCCGCGATCAGGTCCAGGTTGGCCAGGGTGGATTCGTCGAGCATCATGGCATCGGACGCGGTTCGGAAGCGGATCCGGCGGACGTGCGCGGCCTGGCGGCGGAGATCGCGGGTGACGTAGTGGAGCAGAGCGCCGGCCGCCCCGGCGGCGGCGGGGTGGTCCTCGCCGCCGAAGCCGGCGAGCGACTGCACCCCGAAATGGCGGCACAGGCCGTCCTCGGCAGTGGCGGGATCGAAGATCCAGTCCTCCCGCGCGGTCAGGGTGAACGCGCCCACGGCATTCAGGCTGGTGCGAAAGCGCTCGTCGGCATGGAGGGATTCGGGCAGGATGATTTCGGGGGGCAGGTAGCGGGCCAGGTCGTCGAGAAGGACCGCGGGGTCGGGGGCTTCCTCCATCCAGAAATCGCCGGTGGACAGGTCCAGCATGGCCAGTCCATACCGCCGGTTCAGGCGGTGCAGCCCCGCGAGGTAGTTGGGCCGGGCCGCGTCGAGCATGGAGTCGGTCAGGACGGTTCCGGGGGTGACGATGCCGGTGACCTCGCGCTTGACGATGCCTTTGGCCAGGGCGGGATCCTCCATCTGATCGCACAGGGCGACCTTTTTGCCGGCACGCAGGAGCTTGCCGAGATACATCTCGGCCGCGTGGTAGGGCACGCCGCACATCGGGATGCCCTGGCGCTTGGTCAGGGCGATGCCCAGGATGTCCGAGGCGACGAGCGCATCCTCGAAAAACATCTCGTAGAAATCGCCCAGCCGGAAAAACAGGAGGGTATCGGGGGCGATTTCCGCCTTGGCGCGGCGGTACTGGGCCATCATCGGGGTTGTGGATTTGCCGCTCATTGTCGGGGGGGAAGTGAATCAAACCTTGGAGGGGGTGAACAGCCAAAAGGGCGGCCATGGCTTCCGGAATTCCGGATTCGCGGCCCGGGATTCCGGCCGTTTCGCAGCCGTCTTCACGGGTGCGGAGCCCGGCCGGGCCCGGCGAAAAGGTTGCATCCGGCCGCCCGGCTTTGCTATAAGGCGCTCCAGCAAATGGCAGAAGGAGCGGTCCGGACTTTATGGCAAAGGAAAGCGATCTGATTACAGTAAATGGCGAAGTGGTCAAGGTCCTGCCCGCCACCATGTACCGCGTGCGGCTGGAAAACGGCCACGAGGTCCTCGGACACATCTCCGGCAAAATGCGGCGGCACTTCATCAAGATCACCACCGGCGACAAAGTCACCGTCGAAATCAGCCCCCACGACCTGACCAAGGGCCGCATCATCTTCCGGGACAAGAACTGACTTCCCGCCCGCGGGGGCGCGCGGGTATGGTTCGCGGGAAAACGCGACGCCTGCGGCCGGATCCGACTCGTTCCGGCATGGCCGGGGAATGCAAGCCGGGAGGGGCCCTTGACGGGAACGGGTCCGGACGCTAGACTCCGTCTGCAACTGATGCGCCCTTGTCGGCGGAGGTTGCCGGGGGCGTCAGGGAGGTGCCGGAAATGCGTTTGGCCCAGAAATCGCTCACCTTCGACGATGTCCTGCTACTGCCGGCGCATTCGCGGGTGCTGCCCCGCGAGGCGGATCTGGCTACGCTTTTTTCCCGCCATGTGGCCCTCAGTGTTCCGATCGCATCATCCGCGATGGACACGGTGACGGAAGCGCGCCTGGCGATCGCCATGGCCCAGGAGGGCGGCATCGGCATCCTCCACAAGAATCTGCCGGTGGAACGCCAGGCGGACGAAGTGCGCCGTGTCAAACGGTTCGAGGCCGGTGTTCTGAAGGATCCCCTGAGCATTCCGCCCGGAATGACGATCTGCGACGTGCGGCAATTGGTTCGCCAGCGTGGTTTTTCCAGCCTGCCGGTGGTGGAAAACGGCCGGGTGGTCGGCATCGTCACCAACCGGGACCTGCGCTTCGAAACGGATCTGGACCAGCCCGTGTCCGCGGTGATGACGCCGCGTGAACGGCTGGTGACGGTGCCCGAAGGCACCGGCCTCGGGGTGGCCCGCGAGTTGATGCGCCGGCACCGCATCAGCCGGGTCGTGGTGCTGGGTCCCAACGACGAGTTGAAAGGCCTGATCACCGTGACGGACATGATCAAGGCCACCGGGCATCCGCTGGCCGCGAAGGACGCGCACGGCAGCCTGCGCGTCGGCGCGGCGGTGGGCGTGGGCGAGGGCACCGAGGTCCGCGTCGAGGCTCTCGTGGCCGCCGGCGTGGATGTGCTGGTGGTGGATACGGCGCACGGCCATTCGCAGGGCGTGCTCGACCGGGTCGCGTGGATCAAAAAGCACTATCCCCTCACCGACGTGGTCGGCGGCAACGTCGCCACGGCCGCCGGGGCGCGGGCGCTGGCGGACGCCGGGGCCGACGGCGTCAAGGTCGGCATCGGCCCGGGCTCCATCTGCACGACGCGGATCGTGGCGGGGGTGGGCGTGCCGCAGATCAGTGCAATCGATAACGTGGCCACGGCCCTGGCGGAAACGGATATCCCCGTGATTGCCGATGGCGGCATCCGGTTTGCAGGCGATATCGCCAAGGCCATTGGGGCGGGGGCCCACTGCGTCATGCTGGGGGCACTGTTCGCCGGCACCGAGGAGGCGCCGGGCGAGACCGTCCTGTACCAGGGCCGGGCCTACAAGTCCTATCGCGGCATGGGGTCCTTGGGAGCCATGCAACAGGGCGCCGCCGACCGCTATTTCCAGAATGCAAATGACCTTGCCGACAAACTTGTTCCGGAGGGCATCGAAGGGCGGGTGCCCTATAAGGGGCCGGTTTCGGCGGTGGTCCATCAACTGCTGGGCGGACTGCGCGCGGCGATGGGTTATACCGGCTGCGCCCAAATTGAAGAATTACGCCGCAAGGCGGAGTTTATCCAGATGACGGCCGCCGGCGTAAAAGAATCGCATGTTCATGATGTGCAGATAACTAGAGAATCGCCGAACTACCAGATGAATGGCTGATCGGGTGGAAAAAAACCCGGCGAAAAAGGGTGCTCAGGCGGGGGTTGACTGGCGGGAATACATCCGATAAAGTGGCCTCCTGGTAAAGCGTTTTATCTATTGGTTCGAATTCCGCGGGCCTCGAAAACGCCGCAGAGGTTGATTTGCTGTCGCGCTTCGGAGGGCAGGACAGAATGACGGCTGGACCCAAAGGTGTGGATCTGAAACTCGGGGACCGATGCTCCCGGCGAGCGTTTCATTGGGCGGAACGCAGCTTCGAGATCCGTCGCGGCCGTTGCGGAATGCCTCGGATGGGCGGCTCCGGCTCTTTTTCCAACTGCATGGATTTCGATGGTCTGCAGATTGCCATGACCTGCGACGGCATCGGCACCAAAGCGGAACTGGCCGAACGCACCGGAATCTATGCCACTCTCGGCTATGACCTCGTCGCCATGGTGGCCGACGACCTCGTCGCCAACGGCATCGAACCCGTCAACCTTGTCAATGTCCTCGACGTGGACAAACCGGACGAGGAAATCATTGATCAGCTGATGCAGGGGCTGCACGCCGCGGCCACGGAGTGCGGCATCGCCGTCGTCGGCGGCGAAATCGCCGAGCTCGGCAGCCGCATCGGCGGCTGGGGACCGCGAATGCACTTCAACTGGTGCGCCACCGCCATCGGCGTGCCTCGGAACAAGCGCCCGCCTATCGATGGCAGCCAAATTGCCGCCGGCGACACCGTCATCGCCCTGCAAAGCGCCGGTTTCCGCAGCAACGGATTTTCGCTGGTCCGCTCGATCTTGGAACAAGCCTTCGGTCCGCTGTGGCACGCGGCGCCGTATCAGGAAGAAAAGACCTGGGGCGAGGTCGCCCTGACGCCCTCGCGGCTGTTTGCGCCGGCGGTTTTGGCCTTGCTCGATGCCGGCCTGCCCCTGCACGGGATCGGACACATCACCGGCGGCGGCATTCCCAGCAAATTCGGGCGCGTGCTCAGGAAATCCGGCCTCGGGACGCGGCTCGACCACCTTTTCCCGCCGCAGGATTTCGTCCAGAAGCTCGTCGAGCTGGGCAACGTGGACTTCGAAACCGCCTATCGCCAGTGGAACATGGGCAACGGGATGCTGGTGGTGGTGCCGCCCCAGGCCGCGGAGAAGGCCCTGGCCCTCCTCGCGGAGCGCGGCGGGCCCGCGCAGGTGGCCGGCGAAATCGCCCCCGGCTCCATCGTGATCAACGGAGTGGCGTTCCAGCCATGAGCGCGCTGCATCACATCACCTGCACCTGGAATCCGGAACTGCCCGATGCGCGCTGCGCCGCCATCCGGCGGCAGGCGGAGCGCCATCTCGACCTGAAGTTGAACGGCCTGAAGCATGTCGCGCTCTATGCCGTGCGCGCGGACTTGACGGATTCCGATCTCGCGCGCCTTGCCCGCGAAGGCCTGAGCGATGCCGTTGCCCAGCGTGTCGGCCTCAACGGCCTGCCCGCGGGCTGCGACGGCTACGCGGCGTTCATCCTCGTGGAGAAATTGCCGGGCACGACCGACGACGAAGGGCTCTCCGCCCAGCGCACCTTGCACGACCTGCTCGGCGTGCCGTTTTCGCCCGCCCCGCAGGAGGTCTTCGCCAGCGATTTGTACCTGCTGGAGGACGCGCTGGACGAGGCGACCCTCCGGCATCTGGCGGCGGAACTGCTGGGCAATCCGCTCGTGAACAAGTTCACGTGCGGCCCCGTCGCCCGCCTCGCCCTGCCGGTTCCCGCGGAGGAAGCCGCCGCCGAGCCCCGGGTGGAAACGATTTCGCTCCAGGTGTCCGACCGCGAATTGGACCTGTTGTCGAAGCAGCGTTTGCTGTCGCTGGACCGCGCCGAGATGAAGGCCATCCAGGCCTATTTCCGCAGGCCGGAGACGCTCGCCCGCCGCTGCCAATCCGGGTTGCCGCCGGAGCCGACGGATTGCGAACTCGAGATCCTGGCCCAGACCTGGTCCGAGCACTGCAAGCACAAGGAATTCAACGCCCTGATCCGCTACGTGGACCGCGAAACCGGCCGCGAAGAGACGATTGACTCGCTGTTCAAGACTTACATCCGCGCCAGCACACTCGAAATCGCCCGGCGGCTCGAAGCCGCCGGCAACAACTGGCTGGTGAAGGTGTTTTCGGACAACGCGGGCGTGGTGCGCGTGGACCGGGACCGCCTGTTCGTCTTCAAGGTCGAAACGCACAATTCGCCATCGGCGCTCGATCCCTTCGGGGGCGCCATTACCGGCATCCTCGGCAACAATCGTGATCCGCTCGGCACGGGCCGCGGCGGGGCCGTGCTGCTGTTCAACACCGATGTCCTCTGCTTTGGACCGCCGTCCTACGCCGAACCGCTGCTGCCCGGGCAGCTCCATCCGCGGCGGGTGTTCGCAGGCGTGCGTCAAGGCATCGAGGAGGGCGGCAACAAATCGGGCATCCCGACCATCAACGGCGCGATTGTCTTTGACCCGCGCTACGCCGGCAAGCCCCTGGTCTATTGCGGCACCGGCGGCATCCTGCCGGACAACTACAACGGCCGTCCTGCCTGGGAGAAGGAAATCGCGCCCGGCGACCGTATCGTGATGGCGGGTGGCCGCGTTGGCAAGGACGGGATCCACGGCGCCACGTTTTCCTCGCTGGGCCTCGACAAACATTCGCCGCGCAGCGCCGTGCAGATCGGCAGCCCCATCACGCAGAAAATGCTCTCCGATTTCCTCGTCGAGGCCTGCCGTCGCGGGCTGGTCAAGTGCGCGACCGACGACGGCGCCGGTGGCCTGTCGTCGTCCGTCGGCGAACTCGCTCCGCTGTCGGGCGGCGCGGAAGCCTGGCTCGAGCGCGTCCCGCTCAAGTATCCCGGCCTCCAGCCGTGGGAAATCTTCTTGTCCGAGTCGCAGGAGCGCATGACGCTGGTGGTGACGCCGGAGGCCGGACCCGAGCTTGCCCAACTGGCCAAACTCTATGAAGTGGAAGCCACCATCATCGGGCAATTCACGGCCACGGGGTTGCTGGAGGTTGCGCATGCCGGGCAGCCGGTGGCACAGCTTGATCTCGATTTTCTCCACGACGGACTGCCGCGCAAGCAGCTTGAAGCCGAATGGCGCCGCCCCGAGCCGCCGGAGCCGGAGATTCCCGACCAGCTGAATTTCACGGCCACACTGCTCCAACTGCTAGCCAGCGACAACATCTGCTCCCGCGAAGCGGTCATCCGCCAGTACGACCACGAAGTCAAGGGGCGCACCGTCGTCAAGCCCCTGATGGGCCCGCGCGGCCTCGCCCCGCAGGACGCGGGCGTGGTGCGGATCGGCTTCGACGACTGGCGCGGCATCGCCCTTGCCTGCGGCCTTGCTCCGCGCCTTGGAGACCTCGATGCCTACCAGTCTTCCGCCCACGCGTTCGACGAGGCCGTCCGGCAGATCGTCTCCGTCGGCGGCCAGCTCCCCGAGCCGGGAAAACTTGGTGAATCCACCTTCTGGTGCGCGAACGACAATTTCTGCGTGCCGGATTCGGCCTATGATCCCGACCACAATCCCGACGGCAAGTACAAGCTGGCGCAGCTCGTGCGCATGTGCCAGGCGCTCGCCGACATGGCGCTGGCCTACCACGTGCCCATGACCTCCGGCAAGGACAGCATGAAGAACGATTTCCGCGCAGGCGCAAAAAAAATCTCCGTGCCGCCAACCGTCCTCTATTCCGTCGCCGCCGCCATCCCCGACGTGCGCCGGACGGTCACCAGCGAGATCAAGGCGGCCGGCGATGGTGTCTATGTGCTCGGCCGCAGCGGGGCCGAATTGGGCGCCTCCGAATTCCAGCAGCTTTTCGGCCCGCCCGGCGGCTGTGTTCCCGCGGTACGGCCGGCCGAAGCCTTGGCCCTGTATTACAAGGTGATGGCGGCCAACCGCGCCGGCTTGATCCGTTCGAGCCACGACCTGTCCGACGGCGGCCTCGCCGTCGCGCTGGCCGAAACCACGTTCGGCACCGGCCTGGGCCTGCGGGTGGCAATCGATCCGGTTGCCGACACGGTGGATCATCCCGACCCGCGCCGCCGCCTGTGCGCGGCGCTGTTCGGCGAATCGCCGTCGCGCTTCGTCGTGACCGTCCGGCCCGAACACCGCGCCCGCTTCGAGGAAATCCTCGGTGCCGCCGCCGTGCGGATCGGGGAGGCAACCGCCGACCCGATCTTCCGGATTGCCTGGCGCGGCCAACCGCTGGTGGATGGCCCCTGCACCGACCTGCTGCAGGCCTGGCAGAAGGAGTTGCTGGCGTGAAACCGGTGCGCGCTTTGGTCATCACCGGCTACGGCATCAACTGCCAGGAGGAACTGGCAGCGGCCTATCGTCTTGCGGGCGCCGCGGCCGACATCGTCCACTTCAACGAACTGCTGGCAGGCGTGCGTTCCGTCCGCGGCTACGACGTCGTGAATTTCCCCGGCGGTTTTTCCTTCGGTGACGATCTCGGTGCGGGCAAGGCGCTGGCGAACAAAATGCGTTTCTGCCGCCTGGCCGGCGGCCGGACCCTCCTGGACGAAATCGCTGCGCATTTGCAGGCGGGCGGATTCGTCCTCGGCATCTGCAATGGATTCCAGGTCCTTGTCAAGTGCGGCCTCCTGCCCAATGTGGGCGGGAATCTCGAGCAAGAGGTCTCCCTGATCGTCAACGACAGCGGCAAGTTCGAGGACCGCTGGGTCCACTGCCGCGCCGAACAACCTCCGCACACGCCGTTTCTGAAAGGCGTTAACATCCTCGCTCTGCCCGTGCGCCACAAGGAGGGCAAACTGGTTTTCCGCGACGACCATATCCGCGCAGCGATCCTTGACCAGGGCCTCTGCGCCCTGCGCTACTGCGACCCCGACGGGAAAATCGCAACCGAATATCCGGCGCGACCCAACGGCGCGGCGCTCTCGTGCGCGGCGCTGACCGACCCCGCCGGCCGCGTGCTGGGCATGATGCCGCATCCCGAGGCCTATTTGTCCAGCTATAACCATCCCGACTGGGCCCGGCGCCGCGCGGCGGCGGGCGGCAGCGAGGAAGGGGAAGGCCTGCGCCTCTTCCGCAACATCGTGGACCATATCCGGAGGAATCGCCCATGAACACCATCCCGGCCATCTGCACGCCCCAACTCCAGCTCCTCCATCGCGGCAAGGTGCGCGACAGCTTCCGTGTGGATGGCGCCACGCGGCTGCTGATCGTCAGCGACCGCATCTCAGCCTTCGACCGCGTGCTGGAAACCCCGGTGCCGATGAAGGGCGAAGTCCTCAGCCGCCTGTCGAATTGGTGGTTTGAAAAAACCGCCGACATGATTCCCAACCACGTCATCCGCGTCGTGGATCCGGCGGCCACACTTGTGCGCGAGGTCGAGCCCATCCGCATCGAGATGGTCGTGCGCGGCTACCTGACCGGCTCCCTCGGCCGCGCCTACGAAAAAGGCGTGCGGACCTTCTGCGGCGCCGCCGTGCCCGACGGCCTCAAGCCCAACGCCCGCTTCCCGCAGCCGCTGGTCACCCCGACCACCAAAGAAAAATGCGACCGAGAAATCAGCCCCGCGGAAATCGTCGCCGAGGGCTGGACCACCGCCGAACGCTACGAACAGATGAAAGCAACCGCCCTGCGTCTCTTCGCGTGCGGCAGCCAGGTGCTGGCCGAAAAAGGCCTGATTCTCGTGGACACCAAGTACGAGTTCGGCCTGCTGGGCGACCAACTGATGCTGATCGATGAAATCCATACCCCTGATTCCTCGCGTCTGTGGGACAGCGCCGCCTACGCGCACGACCCGCTCCAGGTCGAGGCCCACGACAAGGAGTACGTTCGCGCCTGGCTCCGCCTGAACCGCCAGGACGGCGAATACCCCGCCGCCCTGCCGGACGACGTCGTCCGCGAAACCACCCGGCGCTATCTTGAAATATACGAGCGCATTACGGGCCATCAAGTGGCCACGACCGGCGAAGATCCCCGCACGCGCCTGGCGCGCAACCTGTACACGTCCGGCTTGATCAAGGACGGCTTCGTGGCGATCGTGATGGGCTCCAAGGCGGATCTTGAGCACGCCGCCAAAATGAAGGGCGTCATCGAATCCTGCGGTATCTTCGTGGATCTGCGCGTGGCCTCGGCCCACAAGAACGGCGAGGATCTGGTGCCGCTGCTGGCCGGGTATAACCGCGCCATCGAGCCGGGCGCGATCATCGCCGTGGCCGGCCTCTCCAACGGCCTCGGCGGGGCGCTGGCCGCCAACTCCTGTCTGCCGGTCATCAATTGCCCGCCTTTCAAGGACGCTGCGGACATGCTATTGAATCTGAATTCGTCGCTCATGATGCCGTCGCACGTGCCGGCCATGACGGTGGTGAAGCCGCAGGAGGCGGCGCGGGCCGCACTGCGCGCGCTGAACCTGCCACGCCTGAAGGAACGGTTCCTGCAGGATATCAGAAAGATCAAGGACGACCTGCGCCGCGACGACCGGGAAGTCCGGGAGGTCCGCCATGCCTAAGGAAATCTCGCCTCTCGATGGCCGCTACGCCGGCCGCCTCGGCGATCTCGCCGAGCTGTTTTGCGAACAGTCGCTGATGCGACACCGCTGCCGGGTCGAACTGGCCTGGCTCGAGGCGCTGGCCGCCACCGGCCGGTTTTTCCAGCTCGATGCCGCCGGCTCGGCCGCGATCCGCCGGGCGCGGGAATCGTTCGACGACGCCGACTTCGCCGCCATCAAGCGCTTCGAGGCCAAGACTGCGCATGATGTGATGGCGTGCGTCGAGTTCCTGCGCGAGCGCTTCCCGGCGCAGGCCGAATGGATTCATTTCGCCCTGACCTCCGAGGACGTCAACAATCTGGCCTGGAGCCTGATCTTCCGCAACTATGCCACGCGTCTGCAACTGCCTCTGCTGGACAAGATCATCCGCAAGCTGACCGAACTGGCGAAACAGTGGCAGGATGCTCCATTTCCGGCCAAGACCCACGGCCAGCCTGCATCGCCGACCACCGCCGGCAAGGAACTGGCGGTCTTTTTGGCCCGCCTGCTGCGCCAGCGCCGGCAACTGCACGGCTTCTGCTTCCGCGGCAAGCTCAACGGCGCCACCGGTAACTGGTCCGCGTTCGCCGCCGCCGATCCGGATTTCAACTGGATCGCCTGTTCGCGCCAATTCGTGGAAACCCTCGGGCTCGAGTTCAATGCCGTCACCACCCAGATCGAGGATCACGACGCGTGGAGCGAGTACTTCTCCATCACGCGCCGGATCAACACGATCCTGCTCGACCTTGACGTGGACGCCTGGGAGTACATCTCGCGCGGCTTCTTCGGGCAGCGGACCAAGGCGGGCGAGGTGGGCTCGTCCACCATGCCTCACAAGATCAATCCGATCCGCTTCGAGAACAGCGAAGGCAACCTCGTGCTTGCCAACAGCTTGCTCTCCGCGCTGTCCGAGCGGCTGTGCCTCTCGCGCATGCAGCGCGACCTGTCCGACAGCACCGTCGTGCGCAATGTCGGCGTCGCGCTCGCTCACTCGCACCTCGCCTGGCAGGAGACGCTCGCCGGGCTCGAGTCGGTCGAACTCGATGCCGCGGCCTGCCGCGCCGAGTTGGAAAAATCGCCGCAACTGCTGGCGGAGCCCTACCAGATCGTCCTGCGCGGCGCGGGGATGAAGGACGCCTACGAGAAATTGAAAGACCTGACTCGCGGCCGCGCGGTCACGCTCGCCGATTTTCACCGCCTGCTGGATTCGTCTTCCGCGCCTGAGCCCGTGAAACAGCGCCTGCGGAAACTGGACGTGTGCTCCTATACCGGACTGGCCGCGCGCATCTGCCGCGATGTTGTGACCGCCGCCGAGCAGGAGGTTCCGGATTGAAGATTGCCGTCATCGGCCGCGGCGGGCGGGAACACGCCCTCGCCTGGAAGCTGGCGCAAAGCGCCGGAACCGGCAACGTGTACTGCTTGCCCGGCAACGGCGGGACCCCGAACAACCGCCCCGTCGCCGAACACGATTATCCGGCCATCCGCGCATTTTGCGCGGCCGAGGGCGTCGAACTTGTCGTCGTGGGGCCCGAGGCCCCGCTGGCCGGCGGCATCGTGGACGCGCTGGGAGGCGGGCGCTTCCGGATTTTCGGTCCGTCGCACGCGGCGGCCCGTCTGGAGGCATCCAAGACGTGGGCCAAGCAGTTCATGCTGCGCCACGGCATCGCCACCGCCGTTGGCGCTTTTTTTTCGTCTCCGCGCGCCGCGAGCCCGCACGTCCGCGCTCAGCCGGGCGGCATGGTGGTCAAGTACAGCGGTCTCGCCGCCGGCAAGGGTGTATTCATCTGCAGCACCCCCGGCGCCGCGCTTGACGCCTTGAAGAAAATCGAAGCCCGCCACGGCGCGGACGCCCCCGTCGTGGTCGAGGAATTGCTGGAAGGTCCCGAGGTCTCCGTCATGGGTCTCACCGACGGCCGGACCATCCAGTTGCTTCCGCCGTCGCGCGACCACAAGCGCCTGCTCGACGGGGACCGCGGCCCCAACACCGGCGGCATGGGGGCCTACACACCCGTGCCCGACGTGGACGCGGCCACCATGGCGGAAATCCACCGGACCATCATCGCCCCTACGCTCGCGGGGCTGGCCAAGGACGGTATCGAGTACCGCGGCTTCCTGTATTTCGGCCTGATGCTGACTGCCGCGGGGCCGAAGCTGCTGGAGTACAACGCGCGGCTGGGCGATCCGGAAACCGAGGTGCTGCTGCCCGCGCTTGACGGCGATCTGCTGGCGCCGATTCTGGCCTGCTTCGACGGTACGCTGGAGAAGCACCCTTTGGCCGCCAGACCCGGCGCGGTTCTCGATGTCGTGCTCGCGGCCGGCGGCTATCCGGGCGACATCCGCAAGGGCGATCCAATCACCGGAATTGAACAGGCTGACGCGCTGGTGTTCCACACGGGCACCGCAATCCAGAACGGCCAGCTCGTCACCTCCGGCGGGCGCGTGCTGAACGTGGTCGCCCACGGCGCCGACCTCGAATCTGCACGCCGCAAGGTCTATGCCGCGTGCGGGAAAATCCATTTTGAAGGCATGCAGTATCGCACCGACATCGGGCAGGGGAGGGCGTCGGCGTGATTCCGCGCATCGCCATCCTGATATCCGGCCGCGGCAGCAACATGGTCGCGCTGGCCGAAAGCGTGTGTAGCGGGGTGCTGGCCGGGTGCTGCGAAATCGCGGCTGTGATCTCGAGCCGCCCCGGCGTTCCGGGGCTTGCCAAGGCGCAGGAACTGGGCCTGCCGATCGTCGCGCTCGACGCCCGCGCCTTGGGCAAGGAAGCCTATGACGCCGCCTTGCTGCTGGCCCTGGAACAGGCCCGCGCCGACGTGGTTGTGTTGGCCGGATACCTGCGCATTGTTTCGCCGCGGGTGGTCGCAAAATACCGCGGCCGGATTTTGAACATCCACCCGGCCGACACGAAGCTCCACCAAGGACTCCACGGCTACGAGTGGGCCTTCGCCAACGAATTGGCTGCGACGAAAATCACCGTCCATCTCGTGGACGAAGGCCTCGACACCGGCCCCGTCCTCGCGCAGCGCGAGGTGGATCTCCGCGGCACAGGCATCCTCGAAGAAGTCGAGCGCCGCGGCCTCGCCGTCGAACACCGGCTTTATCCCGAAGCCTTGAAAACCTTTTTAACTACGAATTACCCGAATTTCGCGAATGGAACCCCATCCTGTGAATCCTGAACCATCCTGTAATCCTGTCTAAAAAAAATATAATTATGTGTGGAATCCTGGGCATCATCGGACACGACGACATCGCCGGCACGCTGCTGGAGGGCCTGACAGCGATCCAGCACCGCGGCCAGGACGCCGCCGGCATTGTCACCTTCAACCACCGCTTTCACCTGCACAAGGCCGACGGGCTCGTCAGCCAGGCCTTCAAAAAGGTGGACCTGGCGCGGTTTTCCGGCCGGATCGGGCTGGGTCACGTGCGCTACGCCACGCAGGGCTCGACCGACGTGCTCGATGCGCAGCCGACGGTGGTGATGTATCCCTTCGGCCTTGCGATGGTCCACAACGGCAACGTTGTCAACTTCAGCCAGCTCAAGCAGACGCTCTGCGAGGATGCCCACCGTCTGCTGGACACATCCAACGACGTGGCCCTGATCCTCTACGCCCTCGCTGCCGCGCTTGAAACCAAGAATCTGAAAGCTCTGACTCCCGACGCCATTTTCGATTCGGTGCAGGCGGTGCAGGACAAGGTGCAGGGCGCGTATTCGGCGCTGACGATCATCGCTGGCCACGGTCTGCTGGCCTTCACCGATCCCCACGGCATCCGGCCGCTGGTGCTCGGCCGCAAGTACACCGACCGCGGCATGGTCTACGCCTTTGCCTCGGAAACCGACTGTTTCGATTATCTCGGCTTCGAGCTGATGCGCGACCTGCGGCCCGGCGAGGCCGTGCTGATCGACACCGCCGGCAAGGTCCACAGCCGGATCTGCCGCGCTGGACCGCAGGCCTTCTGCGTGTTCGAGTACATCTACTTTGCGCGCGAGGATTCGGTGATCAACGGACGGCTGGTGGCCAGCGAACGCGTGTGCCTCGGCCGGCAGCTCGCCGAGCAGGTCCGCAAGGCGGGGCTCCAGCCCGACATTGTGATTGATGTGCCCGCGTCGGCCTATTTCTTCGCCTCCGGAATGGCAGAGGCGCTGGGCGTGCCTTACCGCCGCGGGCTCGCCAAGAACAACCACATCGGCCGCAGCTTCATCGTGCCGAACCAGGCGCGCCGCGAAAAAATCGTGCGCCAGAAGCTCAACCCGCTCAAGGATGTTGTGCGTGGCCGAAAGGTGGCGGTTGTGGACGACTCGATCGTGCGCGGCACGACCTCGAAGCACATCGTCAAGCTTCTGCGCGAGAGCGGCGCCGCCGAAATCTACTTCGTTTCCGCGGCGCCGCCGATCACGTGCCCCTGCATCTACGGCATCGACATGTCCGTCAAACGGGAGATCATCGCCGCCCATTACGATCCCAGGCAGATCGCCCGCTATCTCGAAGCCGACGCCGTCATCTACCAGTCGCTCGACGACCTGCGCGCGCGCTACTGCGATCTGCCCTGCTGCTATGCCTGCTTTTCGGGCGAGTATCCCACCGGCGCATCGGAGGAAGTCCTCAAGCAATTCGAACAGGAGAAGGAATGCTCCGCCCGGATCTAGAACACATCGCCGTCCTCGATTTCGGCGGGCAGTACGCGCACCTGATCGCGAACCGCGTGCGCGGGCTGGGCGTCTACTGCACCGTGCTGCCGCCCGAGAATTTTCGGCCGGGCGCCGATCCGCGCCTCGCCGGCCTGATCCTCTCCGGCGGCCCGCAGTCGGTGTCCGCCGACCACGTGGCCCTGATGCAGCCCCGGCTCGCGGGCTTCACCAAGCCGATCCTCGGGATTTGCTTCGGCCACCAGTTGCTCGCCAAACTGTTCGGCGGCGGCCTCGCCCGCGGCCGCGAACGGCAGTACGGTCCCACACCCATCCGCTGCGATCCGAGGACGCGGCTCTTTCATGAATTGCCGGCGGAGCAATTGGTTTGGATGAGCCACGGCGACCACGTCGCCCAGCTGCCGGACGGCTTCCGTGCCACGGCGTCAGCCCCCACGTGCGCCATTGCGGCCTACGAGGCGGAAGGCCGCCCCGTCTTCGGCCTGCAGTTCCATCCCGAAGTCGTCCACACCCCCCATGGCAGCGCCATGCTCAGGAATTTCCTCGAATTGTGCGCCATCCGCACGCCATGGATCCCCGAAAGCATGAAGCAACGCGTCATCGGGCAGACCCGCCAGGCGGCCGGAGATGCCATGCTCTTCCTGCTGGTCTCCGGCGGCGTGGATTCGCTGGTGACGTTGCAGGTATGCATCGCGGCCGTCGGTGCCGACCGCGTCCGCTCACTGCACGTGGACACCGGCCTGATGCGCCTCGGCGAGTCGGATGACATCCTGAAATTCCTCGCCGCCGAAGGCTTCCGCAACATCGAAATCGAACGCGCCGAGCCGGTCTTTTTGCGCGAGCTCGCCGGCGTGGCCGACCCGGAGCAAAAGCGCGCCATCATCGGCCGCCTGTTTGTCGAAGTCCTGCGGAAGAAATTGCAGGCGCTGAACCTCGGCGACAACTGGAAACTGGTGCAGGGCACGATCTATCCCGACACCATCGAAAGCGGTGGCACCCCGAACGCCGCCAAGATCAAGACTCACCACAACCGCGTGCCGGAAATCCAGGCCATGATCGAGCGCGGACTCGTCGTCGAACCCCTGCGCGAACTCTACAAGGACGAGGTCCGCCGGCTCGGCCGCGAACTCGGCTTGCCGCAGGCCCTGCTCGACCGCCATCCGTTCCCCGGCCCCGGCCTTGGCATCCGCCTGCTCTGCCACGACGGCCAAACGCCAGTGCCCCCGGAATTCGCCGATCAGCCGCGGCTTGACCACATTTTGCAGTCTGGAGCCGGGACGCCCTCGTCCCGGAAATCTAAATCCACCCGACGAGGGCGTCGGGTCTCCATTTTGCAAGGCCGCATCCTGCCGGTGAAGAGCGTCGGCGTGCAGGGCGACGAACGCTCCTACCGCCATCCGGCCGTGATCTGGAACCCGGCCGGCAAACTTCCGGATTGGCCAATGCTCAACACCCTCGCCAACCGGCTCGTCAACGAATTGGCCGACATCAACCGCGTCGTGCTCTGCCTCGACGACCTGACCCGCGAGCACTTCGAGCTGCGCAAAATGTTCGTCACCCGCGAAGGACTTGATCGGTTGCGCCGGGTGGACGACCTCCTGCACAGTTGCATCGCGCACATCCCGGAAATCTGGCAGGCGCCGGTCATATCGCTGCCGCTGTTCGACCGGCAGGGCAACCAGGCTTTCGTGCTGCGTCCGGTCTGCTCGAAGGATGCCATGACGGCCGACGTGTATCCCATCGCTTTCGATTTGCTGGCCGAGCTGGCTGAAAAAGTCCGCGCCGTGCCTGGCGCCGGGCACCTCTTCTACGACCTGACCACCAAACCGCCGGGGACCATCGAATGGGAATGAAGTTTCAAATCCGAAATGCCTGCTGGCTCGGCGACGACGCCTGGTTCCACCACGGCACAATTTCCATCGCGAACGGTCGCATCATGAAGCTGGAGAGCGACTTTGCCAGCGACACGCCATCCGCCGGCGAATTCATTGTGCCGGGGCTGATCGATGCCCACGTCCACCTGCGCGAGCCGGGGCAACCCTACAAGGAAGGCATCGCCAACGGGACGCTCGCCGCGCTCAAGGGCGGCGTGACCACCGTGCTCAACATGCCCAACAACGTGCCGCCGACCGCCTCCCTCGCGCGGCTCGAAGCCAAGCGCGCGCTGTTCGCCCAAAAATCGCGCGTCAACTACGGCCTGTTTTTGCAGGCCCGCATCGGCGGCCCGCGCGCGCCGGAGAGTGCCGCCGGCGTCAAGATCTACATGGCCAAATCGTCCGCCCTGGCCGCGGTCCGCGACCCCGCCGCTCTCGCCCAGATCTTCCGCCTTCAGAACCGCGTGGTCGTCCACGCCGAGGACGAGCGGGAGTTTTCCACAGGGTGGAAAAAAAGTTTCCACAGGGTGGAAAAAACGGGCGAAATTTTCCACAGTGTGGAAAAAAGTTTTCCACAGTGTGGAAAACTTCCCCATCACCTGCGCCGGCCGCGGGCGGCGGTGGTTGCGGCCTTGCAGAGCATCGCCACGGCCTGGCGGCGGGTGCCACCGAAAGAGCGGCCGCGGCTGGTCATCGCCCATTGCAGCACCGTCGAGGAAATCGACTGGGTGCGGAAGATGAAGCGGCAAGGCCACGACGTTTGGGCCGAAACCTGCCCGCACTATTTCCTGTTCACCGAACAGGATGATCGCGCGCGCGGCCCGGCATTGCAGGTGAATCCGCCGCTGCGGACCGAAGAAGACCGCGCGGCGGTTTTTGCGGCGGTGCAAGACGGCGGCATTGATTTCATCTCGACCGATCACGCGCCGCATTTGCCGAAGGAAAAGGCGGCGGACTCGCCGCCGTCGGGCATCGCGGGCCTGGAATGGTTCGGGCCGGTTTTGCTGACGCTGACCATGCGCGGGGAAATCTCGTGGCAGCGCTACCTAAAGCTGGCCGGCCAAAAGGCCGCGCAGTGCTACGGGATCGAAGGCCGCGGGCTGGTGCGCGAAGGCGCTTGGGCCGATCTGGCGATCGTGGCGAACAAGCCGCCGGCGGCGGCCCAGGAAAAAATCGTGACCCGTGCAGCGGTTCACCCCTATCCGCAGTTCGAATTCGCCGTCGGCATTCGGGCTACGCTGGTCAACGGACGGCTGGCATGGACGGATGGGCGCGTGCGACCCGGCGTACACGGCAGGGAGGTGTATGGGTGAAGACCGACACGCGGCAATTTGTTCAGTTTCTCGTGGACAGCGGCTGCCTGAAGTTTGGCGACTTCCAGCTCAAGTCCGGCGACCGTTCGCCGTTCTTCGTCAATCTCGGTCAGGCCGACAGCGGGGCCAAGCTGGACGTACTCGGCCGTGCGCTGGCCGCGGCGGCGGCCGCGGCGTTTCCGCAGGCGACGCTGCTGTTCGGGCCGGCCTATAAGGGCATTGCGCTGGCGGTGGCCACGGCGGCCGCGGCGTGGCGGCACCACAACCGCGATTTCCGGTTTTTCTACGACCGCAAGGAGGCCAAGACGCACGGTGAGCGCGGGCTGTTCATCGGGCATCTGCCCCAGCCCGGCGAGGCGGTGGTGTTGGTGGACGACGTGCTGAGCGACGGCGGTACCAAGGTGGCGGCCATGGCGGCGATCGAAGCCGCGTTCCAGACCCGCCCCGTCGGCATCGTGGTGGCCGTAGACCGGCGCCGGCGCGCCACGCCGCTGCCCACAGGCCTGCCTCCCGTGGCGGCGGTCGTTACGCTGCCCGACCTGTGCGACTACCTCGCCGAGACCGGCGACGCCGTCCGCCTGAACGCCATGCAAAAATTTTACGAAGGAGAAAAGTGATGGCCAAGCAATACAAAATCATTCCTGCGCTCGACACGGCCGACCTCGGCGCGGCGCTGCGGCTGGTGTGCCGCGTGGCGGGGCGCGAATCCGTCTACGGTTTCAAGCTGGGCTTCGCGCTGGGGCTGGGCCATGGCCTGCCCGAGACCGTCCGGCGCATTCGCGAGTGGACCGACAAGCCCCTGATCTACGACCACCAGAAGGCGGCCACCGACATTCCAGACACGGGTGCGCTTTTCGGCGACGTGATGAAAACGGCCGGCATCAACGAGGTGATCCTGTTTCCGCATACGGGCCCGCGCACGCTCGCGGCGTGGACGCAGGCGCTGCAGGAACGGGATCTCAAGGTCATTGTCGGCGCGGTGATGACGCATCCGGCCTATCTGGTATCGGAAGGCGGGTTCATCGCCGACGCGGCCGCGGCGGCGATCTGCAAGCAAGCGGCGGGATTGGGTGTAGCGGCGTTCGTGGTGCCGCTGACCAAGCCGGAAGTCGTGGCCAAATTGGCGCAGGAGGTGCCCTTCACGGTCCAGCAGGAATTCTACTCGCCGGGCTTCGGCGCGCAGAAAGGCGACCCGGCGCGGTTTCCAATGCTGGCCAGGCATTACCTGATCATGGGCCGGTCGCTGCTTGCCGCCGCGGACCCGGCGAAGGAACTGGCCAACACCGAAAAACAACTGGGAATAGGAGAGGCGACAGGATCCACAGGATGGACAGGGATAAAAGCAGGATCGAAATCCTGTACATCCTGATCATCCTGCAATCCTGTCTAGAACGAATATGAAAAAAGACCTGATCTCGATTGACGACCTGCGGCTGGAGCAGATTCTGAACTATCTCGACCTCGCGGCGCGGGTGGCGGCGATTCCGGACGCGGAAAAGTTCCGTTTCCTGCCGGGGCGGATTCTGGCGACGCTGTTCTTCGAGCCCAGCACGCGCACACGGCTGAGCTTTGAATCGGCCATGACCCGGCTCGGGGGACGGGTCATCGGGTTTTCGGAGGCGGCGGGCTCCTCGACGGCCAAGGGCGAATCGTTCTCCGACACGATCCGGACAGTGGAGCAGTATGCCGATATCATCGCAGTGCGGCACCCGAAGGAGGGCACAGCGCGGCGGGCGGCCGAGATCAGCCGCCTGCCGATCCTCAACGCCGGCGACGGCGCGAACCAGCACCCGACCCAGACGCTGCTGGACCTCTACACGATACGCAAGTTCTTCGGCCAGGTGGACGGCCTGCGGATCGCATTGGTGGGGGATTTGAAATATTCGCGCACGATCCATTCGCTGTGCCGGGCGCTGCTGATGTTCGACGGGGTGGCCATGACCCTGGTGTCGCCCGAGAGCTTGAAACTGCCCGGCTACCTGCTGAAGGCGGCCAAAGGAACAACGGCCACCTTCCGCGAGACCAGCAGCCTGGAGGAGGCCATCCGCGAAACCGATCTCGTCTACATGACCCGCATTCAGAAGGAGCGTTTTCCCGACGTGGTGGAGTACGAAAAGGTCAAGGATGCCTATGTGCTGGAGGCCGGAATGCTCGCCGGCGTACCGGCCCGCTTCAAGGTGCTGCATCCGCTGCCGCGGGTGAACGAGATTTCGCCGGACGTGGACGCCACGCCGCATGCGGGCTATTTCGAGCAGGCCCGCAACGGCGTGATCATGCGCGAGGCCCTGATCCTCGACTTGCTCGATGCCCGGCCGGCAAGGAGCACGCCATGACTCCCCAGAGCCAGATTCTCCTGATTCCCAAGATCGAATGCGGCTATGTGATCGACCACATCCCGGCCGGGCTCGGCATCCAGGTCATGGCGCTGATCGGGTGCCATCCGGAGCTGGAGGCAGCCGTGGTGACGCTGGGCCTGAACTACAAGAGCACGCGGATGGGCCGCAAGGACATGATCAAGCTGCAGACGAAATCCCTGCCGCCGCGGCTGCTGCAAATGCTGGCGCTGGTGAGCCCTGGCGTGACCATCAAGCGCATCGCCAACTATGAGGTGGTCGAGAAGGTCGTGATCCAGGTGCCGGAGCTGTTTGACAATCTGGCGCGCTGCATCAACCCCAACTGCATCACCAACGTCGAGCCGCACATCGGGACGCGCTTCAAGCGGCTGGAATCCGGTTCGCGGCATTTCAAGTGTGCGCACTGCGAGCGCGTCTGCACGCTCGACGAACTGGCGGGGCACCTCAAGGCATGAATCCGCTAGCCGTCCGGATTGCCGGAATCGCGCTTGAATCGCCGCTGGTGCTGGCGTCGGGGGTGCTGGGTACGACAGCATCCTCGCTGCGGCGGGTGGCGCAGGCGGGCGCGGGGGCGGTCACGACGAAGTCGTGCAGCCTTGCGCCGCGCCCGGGGCATCCGGCCCCGTGCATCCTGCCGTGGAAGGGCGGGATGCTCAACGCCGTCGGGCTGTCCAATCCGGGCATCGAGGGCGCGCTGGAGGAAATTACCGAATACCGGCGGACCTGCCGGACGCCGCTGTTCGTCTCGATCTTCGCGGGCAGCCCGGCGGAGTTCGGGGAATTGGCGCAGCGGGTTGCGGCGGCCAAACCGGATTTGATCGAAGTCAACGTGTCCTGCCCGAACGTGGAATCCGAATTCGGCGCGCCCTTCGCCGCGGACCCCGCCGCCTGCGCGGCGGTGACGCGGGCGGTGAAGGAGAACGCCGGCGGCATTCCGGTTTCCATCAAGCTCGCGTCGCAGTGTGCCTCCATCGCGAAAATGGCGGAGGTCTGCCAGCGGAGCGGGGCGGACGTGCTCACGGCCATCAACACGGTCGGCCCGGGGATGTGGATTGATCCCGGCGCCGGCCGGCCGGTGCTGTCGAATCTTGTCGGCGGCGTTTCCGGAACGGCCATCCTGCCCATCGCGGTGCGGGCGGTCTACGAAATCCGCCGCGCGGTGGATTTGCCGATCATCGGCACGGGCGGGGTGTCGTGTGCGGCGGATGCGCTGCAACTGATCATGGCCGGGGCGGACGCCGTCGGCCTCGGCAGCGCCATCTACGGCGGCGGAATCGGCTTGTTCGACGAGATCAATCGAGGATTGGCCGATTTCCTCCAGAGCCGGGGATATCAGTCCCTGCACGAGGTTCATGGAATGGCGCACGAAAAAGGCAAGCCATGAAAAGTTTGGCATTGCCCAGTCATGAAATGCACACGCTGCCGATCGAGGACATCGTCGTCCACCACGAAGGGCTGAAGAGTTACCTGTTCCGCCAGACGTTCGATATCGAGCCGGGGCAGTTTGTGATGCTGTGGCTGCCGGGCGGGGACGAGAAGCCGTTTTCGGTGTCCGATGTGCGAGACGGGCGGATCGAAATCACCGCCCGGGCGGTCGGACCGTTTTCACGCGCGCTGATGGCCTGCAAGGTCGGCGGTTTTCTCGGCTTGCGCGGGCCGTTCGGACGCGGTTTCCGTCCGCGCGGGCGCGGGCTGATCGTGGGCGGCGGCATAGGCATCGCGCCGCTGCGCTATCTGGTCCACCGGCTGGCGCAGGACGGTATGGAATGCCAAATCGCCCTTGGCGCGCGCACGGCCCGGGAGTTGATGTTTGCCGCCGACTTTGTACGCCGGGGGGCGCGGCTGGCGACGGATGACGGGAGTTTGGGCGAAAAAGTCATGGTGCTGGCGCTGGCCGAACGGCTGTGTGCCGCCGAAAAGTTTGACGTGATCTACGGTTGCGGGCCGGAGGTCCTGTTGGTCGGGCTTCATCAGTTGGCGGCGACAGTTGGCTGCGACTGCCAGCTTGCGCTGGAACGCCACATGAAGTGCGGGATCGGCATCTGCGGAAGCTGTTGCGTGGACGGCAGCGGCATCTGCATCTGCCGCGAAGGGCCCGTGCTAGATCGCGCGGAGCTGGACCAGGTGGCGGATTTCGGCCGGCCGCATCGCGACGCCACCGGAGCCCGGAAGAATTGACCGACCAACCTGCTCCCGATGCAGTCCGGGAACTGGCGTTATGTCAGCCGGAGCATGCGGAGCCAGTCGCGGAAATCGCGCGGGAGGGGGGCGGCGGCCGAGACGGTTCGGCCGGTGACAGGATGCCCGAAATGCAGTTCCGAGGCATGCAGCATCTGGCGGGGCACGCCGGGAAAATCGGCGCTGCGGGCGCTGAAGTATTGCCGGTCGCCCAGGATCGGGTGCCCGATGTGGTGCAGATGGATCCGGATCTGGTGGGTGCGGCCGGTTTCGATGGCAACCGTGACATGCGCGCTGCGCGGCGGACGTGTTTGCACGGCAACCTGTCGCACGTGGCTGACGGCGGGCAAGTGGTCCACGGGTACGCGGATGTCCAGTTGAGGTTCAGGCAGGTTGCCGGCGACCAGCGCATGATACCGCTTGCGGACCCGGCCTTGCTCGAACTGGGCGATCAACGCGCGGCGGGTGTCTTCGTCCTTGGCAAAAAGCACGCACCCGGAGGTGTCCTTGTCGAGACGGTGGACGGCCCGCAGGGCGGGCAGGCCAAGCTGATCGCGCAGGCGGGCTTCCAGGGATTTTTCGCCGGTGGTGAGCAGTCGCGGCGGCTTCTCGGCCACGAGAAAAAGCGGATCGTCCAGCAGGATGCGGACGGCGGCGGCCGTGGCCGGCTGGGGGGCCAGGGCGGCGGCGAGCACTTCGACCGCGTCGCGGGTCTGGAGCAAATGCCTGGCCATCCAGATGCGCCGGCCGTTGACGAACACCAGGCGGTCATCGAGCAGACTTTTGGCTGCGCGTCGCGAAAGGCCGAGGTGTTCCGCCAAATGAGCCAGCAATTCCGTCCCGTTGCGCCGCGCGGGCGGCAGGCGGCGAAGGGCGGGGGTGCGGGGTGCCGGGCGTTTCATGCGGGGCAACATAGCGCGGCGCAGGGTCAGCCGTCGAGGCGGAAGGGGGAGAAGCGAGTGCGGGTGTCGTAGGGATCGGACTGTTCGGCGCGCTTGAGGCGGTGCACGATCCAGTAGGTCAGCGGAGTCGCCAGGACTTCATAAGCGGTCTTGAGCAGGAAGTTCCAGCAGGCGACCCGGACCACGAGTTGGACCGGCCAGACGCCGCCGAAGGCAAGGACGGTGAAGAGGAGCGAATCCAGGCCTTCGCCGGCGATGGTGCTGCCGATGGTACGCATCCAGAGATGGCGGCCGGTCATCCAGACCTTCATCTTGGCCATGACCCAGGCATTCAGAAACGAGCCGCACCAGAAGGCAACGAGACTGCCGAACACGACCCGCGGAGTTTGAAGAAGAATAGCGGCAAAGGCGTCCTGCATCTCCCAGCCGGGGGCCGGGGGCAGCAGCGCAACCAGCGAAAAAGCGGCTGCCGCGAAGAAGTTCAGGGCAAACCCCAGCCAGATGACGCGTCGGGCCTGGGCGTATCCGTACACTTCAACCAGGATGTCGCCGAAAATGTAGGAGACCGGAAACAGCAGGTTGCCGCCATCCATCGTGATGAACGGCAACCCGGGAAGAGTCAGGGGCTTGATGGCGCTGACGTTGGAAACGACCAGCACGGTGCAGAACACCGCGCTGATCGGTCCCAGCCAGCGCCGGGCGGAAACGGGGAAGGATTCCCCGGAGGGCATTATTTCCCGAACGGATTGATGTTTTTCAGCGCGCCGCCGACGGCGTCGCCGACGGCCTTCCCGGCATCCACCGCGCCGCCGACGACAGCCTTGCCCGCGTCGGTTGCGCCGCCAACGACGGCCTTCCCGGCATCCACGGCCCCTTCGCCGACGGCCAGGGCGCCTTCGCCGACGGCCTTGCCGGCATCGCCGATCAGGTTGCCCGCACCGGCAATGGCGGTGCCGGCGGCTCCGGCGACGGCATTGAGGATTTCACGGATGGCCTCGGGAATGCTGACGCCTTCCTTTTCCTTGCCCAGATCCGTCAGGGTAATGGGGGGCAGGGGAATGGGAATGGCCCCGCCGCCGGTCAGGGCCGCCGCTCCGGTGATGGAGAAGTTCATCTTGCTGCCGGTGATGGAGAGTTTTTCAATGACGACCTTCTTGCCGGGCTTTTCATCTTTGGGCGGCTCTGCCTTGGCTTCGCCTTCTTCTTCAGGTTTCTCTTCCTTGCCGGCCGAGAGCTGGTCGATCAAGGCGCCGAGATTGCTGTTGAGCAGGCCCTTTTCATAGGTCAGTTCAAGGCCTTCGATGGTGATTTCCCGGATGACCATGGTGTCTGAAAGCAGGGTGGAGTTGTCGATATCCACCCGGACCGACCCAAGGTCAAACAGGCCCGGGGTGTTGAAGCCCTCGGGATTGCCGATGTGGAGGCCGCTGAGGGCGGCTTTGCCGCGCAGGAGAGAAATGTCGGCGTTGGCCAGGGTGGCCTCCACGCCGAGGGCGCCGGGTGCGGCGGCGTTGAAGCCCTTCAGGATCATTTTGTCCAGGGACAATTCCAGGACGACGAACAGAACGGCCAGGACGACGAGGACGCCAACCAGGATCTTCAACAGCGTTTTCATGGGCTCGATTCCTTGGATACCGCCGGATTTCACCTGGGCGCCGGGTACGGGGCCTGCAGGAATCCAGCGCCATAAACATAGCGCGGCGGACGGTGGCAATTCCAGCAAATTTCCGCAAACACTTGCCTGGCGCCAGGGGGGCGGGTTGCTTCTGCACGCGGGCCGGAGCCGGAGGAATGCTTATTTCACGAATGTGAAGCGGGCGCCGATGGGGAAATGGTCGCTGTAGCCGCCGCGGTAGACTTCCTGGCCCACAAAAGAGGGCACGGGGGCGCCTTTGCGGCGGCCGCGGGGTTCGGTCATGAAGGCGGGCTGGAGAATCCAGAGGGAATCGTCGTCGTATTCGATGCGAGTGCTGTCGAGGAGGGCGCCGGAGGCGATGATTTGGTCATACATGCGCCAATCGGTGCGTCCGCGGAAGGAGTGGAAGAAGGTGCCCCGGCCCTGCTCGGACTTGGCGGTGGTGAGATTGTAAAGCGCGTCGGGCTTGTAGCCGGAGGGCGAGGGATAGGGTTTGACATCGAGGACGATCCGGATAGAGCGGCTGGCGGGTTCGTCGTTGAAATCGCCCAGGATAAGGATGTGGGCGGCGCGGTCGCGGTCAAGGAGGCCGCCAATGGCGCGCTGCAGGGTGCGGGCGGCAGCGAAACGGTCGGGATCGGATTCCTCGACGCCGGCGCCGCGGGAGGGCCAGTGGTTGACGAAGACATGCAGGGGTTTTCCGCGCGGGTCCTGGAAGGTGGCTTGGAGAATGTCACGGGTTTCACGCCGCCACTTCAGCCGGACGGGGTGGGTCATGGAATGGCGCAGGGTGAAGGTGTCCCGGTTGTAGAGCAGGGCGGTATCAATGCCGCGGGGGTCGGGGGAATCGTAGTGAACAATGCCGTACGGCTGGGCCGGGAGGCGTTGGATCAGTTCTTCCAGCACCTGGCGGTTTTCGATTTCCTGCAGGCCGAGGAGGTCGGGGCCTGCGCCATGGTTCATGTCCGAAATGACCCGGGCGAGGTTGTCGAGCTTGGTTTCGAAGCGGACACGGGTCCAGCGGGTGGTCGGGTTGTGCGGCAGAAATTCGTCGTCGTAGGGGTTGTCCGGATCGTCGTCGGTGTCATAGAGGTTTTCGACATTCCAGTTGGCCACGTGAAACGCATCGGGCGCCGCCGGCCCGGAGAGGGGCAGGAGGAGAAAAACACCGAGCCAGCCGATGAGAACCGGTTGCCGTTTCGGGGCCATCCGCCTCTTAAATCCGCTCAGGGGTTTCGATGCCGAGCAGGTCCAGCCCGTGGCGGAGGACCTTGGCCGCGAGATCGCACAGGCGCACGCGGCTTTCGCGGAGGCCGGCGTCGGCCTTGAGGAAGGGAACGTTCTGGTAGAAGGAAGAGTACGCCTGCGACAGGTCGTAGAGGGCATCGGCGAGGAGCGAGGGTTTTTCCTGTTCGGCGGCATCGCGCACGGCGTCGGGATAGCGCGCGAGGCGCAGGGCCAGGCGGCGGGCCTGCGGAGTATCGAGGTCGAGGGGCACGCGCATGAAGTCGATGCCGGGGAAGCGCTCGGCATGCTTGTCGATGACGGAGGCGATGCGGGCGTGGGCATATTGCAGGTACGGCGCGGAGTTGCCGTCCATGGCCAGGGCTTTCTCCCACGTGAAGGTCACGGCCGACTGCGGATTCTGCGAGAGGTCGGCGTATTTGACGGCGCCGATGCCGACGGCACGGGCAACGGCCTGCTGCTGGCTGGCGGGCATGTCGGGAGAGGCGGTTTTGACGATCTCCAGAGCGCGCTTTTCGGCTTCGTCGAGCAGCAGGTCGAGCTTGATGGCGTTGCCCATGCGCGTGGAGAGCAGTCCGTCGGGAAGGCGCATCAGGCCGAACCAGACATGGCGCAGCGGGGTTCGCACGCCGGCTTTTTGCGCCACGGCGAAAAACTGGCGGAAATGGAGTTGCTGGCGCTCATCGGTCACATAGATGATGGCATCGGGACGAAATTCCTCGACGCGCGAGAAGACGGTGGCGAGGTCTGTGGTGGCGTAGTTGTAGCCGCCGTCGGACTTGCGGACGATGCAGGGCGGGAGCTTTTCATCATCGAGGAAGGCGACCAGGGCGCCTTCGGATTCGCGGACGAGCCCGAGGGCCTGCAGTTTCTCGATCAGGGCGGGGAGCGCATCGTGGTAATAGGATTCGCCGCGGGTCAGTTCGAAGGAGACGCCCAGGCGCCCGTAGATGCGAGCGAGGTCGGCAAGCGACACCTCCATGAACTTGCGCCAGAGGGCACGGTTTTCCGAGTCGCCGGCTTGCAGCTTCACGAGTTCGGCCCGGCACTGGTCCTCCCAGGCGGGGTCGGCCTCGGCCTTTTGGCTCGACAGCACATAGATGCGTTCCAGTTCGTGAACCGGAGCGGCCGCGAATTGGGCGGGGTCGAGGAAGTGGCGGTAGCCCATGATGAGTTTGCCGAACTGGGTGCCCCAGTCGCCGAGATGGTTGTCGCTGATGACGGTGCAGCCCAGGGCGCGGTGGATGCGCTTGAGGGCGTCGCCAATGACCGTGGAGCGGATGTGGGCGACGTGCATCGGCTTGGCGACGTTCGGCGAGGAGTAGTCGAGGATCAGCGTCTGGCCGGCACCCGGTTGCGGGATGCCGAGGAGGGGATCGGCCTGCATGGCTTCGAGATGGCGCGCCAGGGCGGATTCGGAAAGCGTCAGGTTGATGAAGCCGGGCCCGGCGATCTCCGCCCTGGCGCTCAGGCCATCAGCGGGAATCCGGGCGGCAACCTGTTCGGCGATTTTGCGCGGCGGCAGGCGCAGGACCTTCGCGGCGGCCATGGCGCCGTTGCACTGGTAGTCGCCGAAGGCTTCGTCGCCGGCGGGCAGGGCGTCCAGCGGCAGGCCGGAGAGGTCCGCGCCGGGAAACGCCGCTTGAAACGCAGCCCGAAGGTGCGCGGACAGGATTTCTTTGAGCGTCTGCATAACAGCCGGGGAACCTTAACTACGAATTAATCGAATTGCACGAATGGGAAGGGGCTAGAAAACGTTCATATTCCAATTTGGGATAGTGACTGAAATTGACCAGCAAAGCCAGTATCTTGCCGGTAGCTTTCAGGTAATTGATGACTTGGGCGCGGTGTTCGTCGCTCAAGTTCTTTGCCGACTTGATTTCCACGATGATTTTATCGAAACAGAGAAAATCCGGTTGATAAGTTTGTTTGAGGGATTTCGTTTTGTAGCACAGTTTCAGTTGGGGATGCTCGATAAATGGGATGCCTTGATCTCTGAACTCCATTGCCAGGCATTCCTGATAGACCGCTTCCAGGAATCCGTGTCCCAATTGATTGTAGACTTCGAAACAGGCTCCAACGATCTTGAAGCTTTCTTCCTTGAACAGGATTTCGGTTTTCATTCGTTTAATTCGCGCAATTCGTAGTGGGTCTTCCGGCGGTTCAGCACTCGCCGAATTCGCTGGGCCGGTCGGGATGGGTGGGCAGGACGCGGATGCGGTCGAGGCCGGCGGCGGCCAGGCGGTTGCGGACGATCTGCATGGCCAGCTCGAGGGTGTTGCACTCGCGGCTGAGATGGGCCAGGAAGACTTGCTGGAGGGTCTCGCCGGCGATTTCAGTCAAGAGCATCGCGGCGGTTTCGTTGGAGAGATGTCCCTGGCGGCCACGGATCCGCTTTTTGAGGGCCCAGGGCCGGAAGGAATTCTGCAGGAGGGTTTCATCGTGGTTGGCCTCCAGCACCAGGAGCTGGCAGCCGCGCAGGCGCTCGCGGGTCACCTGGGTGGGGATGCCGAGGTCGGTGGCCACGCCCAGGCGGGAGGTGCCGCAGGTCAGGACGAATCCGACGGGATCGTAGGCGTCGTGAGGCAGGGGGAAGGGCAGGATTTCGATGTCGCCGATGGCGAAGCGCGAGCCGGAACTGAAAAGGTTCCAGGGCAGATCCTGGGCGTTCCGGATGGCGAGAGCGGTATCGCGGTTGGCATACAGGCCCAGACCGAGCCGCTTGTGAAGCTGGAGCAAGCCGGCGATGTGATCGGCATGCTCGTGCGAGATGCAGATGGCGCGCAGCTTGGCGGGATCGAGGCCGGCCGCGGCCATCCGGCGCAGGGTTTCCCGCGCGGACAGCCCGGCGTCGATGAGGAGTGCCGTGGTCGGGCTTTCCACATGGATGCAATTGCCGCTGCTGCCGGAGGCGAGCACGCAAACGCGGAGTTGGGTGGCAGGGGGCATGGGGGCTTCGGAAACAGAATATTCAATATCCAACATTCAATGTCCAATGTCCAGGCGGGGACGGTCAGGAGGGGGCGCCATCGGGAAGGGCCTCGGCGGCGGGCGGGGCCGGTTCCGGCGCGGCCGGCGCCTCGGCCGGCGCCTCGGCGGGCGCGGCTTCGGCGGCCTTGCGGCGTTTCAGAAATTCCCGGGCCAGCTGGCGATAGGCGGCGGCCCCGGTGCAATTGGGGTCGTAGGCGAGGATGGGCAGGCCGTGGGAGGGGGCTTCCGCCAGGCGCACGGAGCGGGGAATGACCGATTCGTAGATCTGGGCGGGGAAGTGCGTGCGGATTTCGTTGACGACCTGTTGGGAGAGATTGGTGCGCACGTCAAACATGGTCATGACGATGCCTTCGACGGCCAGGCGGGGCGCGGCGCCGGTGTCGTGAAGCTTCTTGACCAGATTCAGGATGATGCTGATGCCTTCGAGCGCGTAGTATTCGCATTGCATGGGGATCAGCAATCCATCGGCGGCGCACAAGGCGTTCATGGTGAGAATGCCCAGGGATGGCGGGCAGTCCACGAGGATGAAATCGTAGCGCGATTCGGCTGCCAGCGGCTCGAGGGCCAGCGCCAGGCGCTGCAGGTAGTGGTCGGCGCGGGCGACGTCGATCTCCGCCCCCGCCAGGTCCACTTCCGAAGCGACCAGATCCAGGCGGTCCATGGCCGTTTTCTGGATGACGCTGGTCAACGGCTTGTCGCTCAACAGGATGTCGTAGATGCTGGCGCCTGCGGTCTTGGCCAGGCCCAGCCCGCTGGTGGCGTTGGCCTGGGGATCGAGATCGATCAGCAGCACCTTCTTGCGCCGCTCGGCCAGGCAGGCGGCCAGGTTGACGGCTGTGGTCGTCTTGCCGACGCCGCCTTTCTGGTTGGCAATCGCGATGACGGGAGTGGGCATTGAGGGGTATCCTTGTGCAACGGGTTTGGGGGGCATTATAGCGGTTGGGATCGGCACGCAAACCTTTTTCGCCCGGGACCGTCCCCAGGAATAAAAGATGAAGCGCAGCGGAAATAAGGTAGAATGGCCGCCGGGATGAAGAAAGCGCGAAAACAATGGCTGGTGCTGTTCGACATCGACGGCACCCTGCTGGACACGCACGGGGCGGGGCGCGAGGCGTTCGTCCGGGGTCTGGCCCGGTGGTCGGGCGTCCGGGATGAACTGGCCGATGTGTCATTTGCGGGGAATACGGATCGCAACGTGCTGGATCAGGTGGCGGCAACCCGCGGATGGCGGCTGGGCCCGGCGGACATCCAGCGGATTTTCGGTTTCATTGCCGAGGAATTGCGGCAGCTCCTGCAGGACAGCCCGGCCCGGGCCATTGCCGGGGCGCACGACTTGCTCGGGCGGCTGACTACGGCCGGCGCCGCGCTGGGGCTGGTGACCGGGAACATCCGCGTGTGCGCCTATCTCAAGCTGGGCAGCGTCGGATTCGACCGGTTTTTCCGCTTCGGCGGCTTCGGCGACGACCATCCCCAACGGACCCGGATCGTTCACGCGGCGCTGGCGGCCGCGCGCGCGGCCGGCATCGACCTGGCGACCACCGCCGCCTGCCTGGTGGGCGATACGCCGTTCGATGTCGCCGCCGGCCAGGCGGCCGGCATGCCGGTCATCGGCGTGGCCACGGGGGCCTACGACGAGGAGGCATTGCGGGCGGCGGGGGCGCAGCGGGTCGCGGGGGATTTGTCCGGCCCGGACCGGTTCCTGCAATGGATGGATGAAGCCCTGCGTTGAATTTATAGGGAGATCGTTCGAACCATGAGAAACACCAAGATTGTCGGCACCATCGGCCCCGCTTCGGATACCCGGGAAATCCTGGGGCGGATGCTGGACGCCGGCCTGAACGTTGTCCGGCTGAATTTTTCACACGGCACGCGCGAAGCGCATGCCGCCAAGATTGCCCTGGTACGGGAACTGGCCGCCGGGAAAGGGCTGCCGATCGCCATTTTGCAGGATCTGGCCGGGCCCAAGATCCGGACCGGGGCCTTTGCCTGCGGCAGCATCGAACTGCACCCCGGCGACGAATTCATCCTGACCGCCCGCGATGTCCCCGGCAGCTCCCGGGAAGTGGGCTTGACCTATCGGGAACTGCCCCGCGACGTGAGCCCCGGCGACACCCTGCTGCTGGCCGACGGCGCGTTGGAATTGCGCGTGGAACAGGTGACCGGTCCCGACATCCATTGCCGCGTGATCCTGGGCGGCCGCCTGAGCAGCCACAAGGGCATCAACCTGCCCTCCCGCAGCGTGCGCGCGCCGATCCTGACCCCGAAGGATCACGAGGATCTCGCGTTCGGACTGGCCCAGGGCGTGGACTATGTCGCGCTCTCGTTCGTGCGCTCGGCGGCCGACATCGAAGTGGCGCGCGCCTTCATGCGCGCTCAGGGCCGCCAGTGCCCGCTCATCGCCAAGATCGAGAAGCATGAAGCCCTGGACCAACTGGATGCGATCATCGCCGCGGTGGATGGCGTCATGGTCGCCCGCGGGGACCTCGGCGTGGATATCCCCCCGGAACAGGTGCCCACGGCGCAGCGGAAAATCATTGAGAAAGCCAACTTCGCCGGCAAGCCGGTCATCACGGCCACGCAGATGCTCAAGAGCATGACCGAAGCGCCGCGGCCGACCCGCGCGGAAGTGACCGATGTCACCAACGCCGTTCTGGAAGGCACCGACGCGGTGATGTTGTCGGAGGAGACCGCCATGGGCCGTTTTCCCGTGGAGGCGGTCGCCACCATGGCCCGGATCGCGGCGGAAGCGGAAAGATGGTATTCCCGGGAAGCCTGGCGCCACCGTCTCCAGCAGGCGCCTCCGGAGGATGATTCCGAGGCAATCGCCCGCTCCGCCTGTGCCCTGGCGGAAACGATCGGGGCGAAGGCGCTGGTGATTGCCACCCAGACCGGCGGTACTGCGCGCCTGGCGGCAAAAACGCGGCCGCGCCAGCCCATCCTGGCCGGGACGGCGGATCCGGAAGTCTATCGCCGCCTGGCGCTGGTCCGCGGCGTGCGCCCCGCACTGATCCGGCCTGTCGATCACCTGCGGGATTTATTGGCGGAACTCCACCGCGCCGGCAAGGCATCCGGATGCATGGTTCCGGGCGATATCGTCGTTTGCACGGCCGGCTTTCCCCTCGGCCAGGCCGGAGCCAGCAATCTCATCAAGGTCGAGATGGTCCCCTGACATGGTGGATGGGATCGGGGCGCATCTCCGTTTCATTGACTTGCATTCCATTTTCCCCCTTCCTGTGGCCAGAGCCGGCCAGAGACCTCTCCAGAAACCCAACCGTCCGGGCATTGAGCCAACGCGCCCTGCCAACGACCAACAGCCGGCCCGGTCACCGCCCGGGCCTACAGCAAAACCAAGCCGCCCGCCCGCTGTCCGCAGGACCTGCATACCGGCGGTTGCTTTGGAATTTGCATAAGTAGGTTATGGTTCGGGCGGGCCCCACCACCTTGTGTGGTGGGGGAGCAAACTTTGCCTCCCATGGCGCAAGGCCATGGGGGGGCGAAACAACCAAGTTCATCACCCATATTAGCAAGGCTCAATAAAGAAACCGCCATCCCTTGCCCCACGGTCGCTGCCACTCATGTCAATGAACCGAAGAGGCGGCCCATGAGATCGTTGATTGATTGGTTCTGATTGAGTTCTGCGCCGGGGATTGGCATGATGCCGCCCTATGTCGCACAAGCGCACGCACGAGATTGCCTGTCCCTTCTGCGGGCGGGAGCAGCGGGTGGACCTGTGGGATTCCATCTGCGCGGACGAGCAGCCGGAACTGCGCGAGGCCCTGCTGCTGAACCGGGTCAACCGCGTGGAGTGCGCCGGCTGCGGGAAGAGTTTCCGCATCGACAAGCCCCTGGTCTATCGCGATGGGCGGCGGAATATTTTCATTCACTTCGATCCGCTGATCGGCGGTCGCACCTTGGCCGACGTGGAGGAATCCTTCCGCCAGGCGCAGGCGGAACTGAATGGTCTGCTGCCCGCGGATGTTGCCCCCCTCCAGGTCCACCTCGTGGTGGAATGGAGCGAGCTGATCGAACGGATTTTTCTGCTGGAAGCCGGTCTGGATGCGCGCCTGGTGGAACACATCAAGTACCTCATGTATCGGCAGAACGCCGGCAAGCTCCCCGCCGACCGGAAAGGTCTCCTGTTCGATGCCCAGGACTCGACCGTTGATCAGCTCTGCTTTGTGGTCCAGGACCGCGCCACCCGGAAACTGGAAGCCGTTTTGAATTTCGCGCGGGCGGACTACGCGGCGCTGGCCAACGTGTTTCAAGCGGACGGTCAAGGGGGCCTGCTGGCAGAGCAGTTTCCAGGACCCTATCTGAATGGTCGCCTTCGTTTCCTGCAGGATCAGGCGGAACAATAAGTGGGCGGCGCCATGGCCAGGGAATCGCTTGAACACCAGCAGGCCCGCGCCCGACTCATTCTGCGGAGGCTGAAAAAAAACTATCCGGATGCCAAATGCGAGTTGGACTGGTCAACGCCTCTCGAACTGGCGGTCGCCGCCATCCTGTCCGCGCAATGCACCGACCGGCGCGTGAATCTGGTGACCCCGGCGCTGTTCCGGAAATACCGTTCCGCCCGCGACTGGGCGCAGGCGTCGCCCGTCACCCTGGAACGGGAATTTCATTCCACGGGCTTCTTTCGCAACAAGGCCAAAAACGTGCGCGCCTTGATGGCGCGGCTGGAGGCGGAATTCTCCGGTGACCTGCCGGGCGACTTCGACACCCTGGTTTCATTGCCGGGCATTGGCCGCAAAACCGCCAACCTGCTGATGGCGACGGTGTTCGGGGTGCCGGGTCTGGTGGTGGATACCCATTTTATCCGGCTTTCCAACCGGCTGGGGTTTGTGCGCAATGAGCAGGATGCGGTGAAGATCGAACGGGCCATGGGCCGGATCGTGCCGGAAAAAGACTGGACGGACTGGTCGCATGCCATGGTGTTCCACGGGCGGCGTTGCTGTTTCGCGCGGAATCCCGATTGCACGGGCTGCTCGATCCGGATGCAGTGCCCTGCGGCGCCATCCGGCGGGAAATCGCCGAAGTAGCGGGATGGATAACCGCAACGTCATCCGGTTTGCGTTCACGGTGGGGGGATTCACGATGCTCAGCCGCGTGCTGGGCATGGTGCGCGACATCCTGACCGCGGGCGTGTTCGGCACGTCCCTGGCCATGTCGTCGTTCGTGGTGGCCTTCCGCATTCCCAACCTGTTTCGGGCGCTGTTCGGCGAAGGAGCCCTTTCATCGGCCTTCATTCCGGTGTTCATGGACTCGCGCCGCAAGGAGGGGGAAGAAGCGGCCTGGCGGCTGGCCCGCCGGGTTGTCACGCTGGTGGGTGCGGTGCTGATCGGGATCGTGGTCCTGGGCATTGCCGGGATGAGCGCGGCGCTGCTGTGGCCGGGGCTCAACGCCAAGGCCGCCGCGGTGCTCCCGCTGGCGCGCATCATGCTCCCGTACGTCTTTTTCATCTGCATGGCGGCCCTGGCCATGGCCGTCCTGAATTCTTATCGCAAATTTTCGGTTTCGGCCTTCACGCCGGCCCTGCTGAACATCACCTGGATCCTGGCGGTGCTGTTCATCATCCCGCTGACCGGAAGCAGCCCCGCCCGCCGGATCCAGGCGCTCGCCTGGACGGTCTTTGTCGCCGGCGCGGTTCAATTGGCCTATCAACTGCCCTCGCTCTGGCGCGTGGGCTGGCGGCCGGGGGTGGATACGGACTGGCGCGATCCCCGGGTAAAGCAGGTCTTTCTGCTGATGGGCCCGTCCGCCCTGGGCCTTGCGGTGAACCAGATCAACGTCATGGTCAACAGCATGATCGCCCTGTGGGTGGGTGTCTGGGCGCCCTCTGCGCTCTTCTATGCGGAACGCCTGATCTACTTTCCCCAAGGGATTCTGGCCACCGCACTGGGGACGGTGCTGCTGCCGGTGCTCTCGGATTTCGCGGCGCAGAACAAGCATCGCGAGATGCGCGCCGCCATTCACCACGGCCTGCGCACGCTGCTGTTCGTGATGACGCCCGCCGCCGTCGGGCTGTTTGTACTGGCCGGCCCCATTGTCCAGATGTTGCTGGAGCGCGGGGCGTTCGACCCCAGGAGTACCGTCCTGACCGCCCGCGCTCTCTCGTTCTATGCCCCTGGCCTGATGGTGTTCTGCCTGGCCAAGGTGTTCGTTCCTGCGTTCTACGCCCTGCAGGACACCCGCACGCCCGTCAAGATCGGCGTCTGCGGGGTCATGCTGAACCTGACTCTCAACGTGGCCTCCGCCTTGACGCTTCCCGAAGAATGGCGTCACGCGGGCATGGCGTTTTCCACGGTGATCGCCGAAGGCTTCAACGGCCTGATGCTGGCCTGGTTCCTGCGACGCGCGCTGGGACCGTTCGGCCTGCGCGGAATCCTCCTGGGCCTGGCCCGTGCCCTTGGGGCGGCGGCGGCCATGGGCGCGGTGGCGTACGGGGCCGAACGGGCACTGACGACCTGGCTCTACATCTATTTGCCGCACAAGATCGCCCAGATCATCGGCGTGCCCGCCGCCATCGTCCTCGGCGCCGCGGTCTATTTCGGCCTGGCCCGCATCTTTCGATTTCCCGAGCTGGGCTATGTGCTGGATGCCCTGCGGAGCAGGCGGAAGCCGCCCGTACCGGAGCCGGTCCTGTGAACATCATCCTGACCGGTTCCATTGGCGCGGGCAAAAGCACCGTGGTCCGCGCCGCGATGAACCGGCTGGGCTGGCGCGAGCCCGCCGGCTACTTCACCCGCTGGGGGGATCCCGGGCGAACCCTCTTCATCGAAACCTGGAATGGCCGGGCCACCCCGGTGGCCCGCCCCGCGGCCGCCGCCCCCGATGCCCTCTCTCCGCCCCTGGTATTTGACCGGGCGCGGTTTACTCGCGAGGCCATGGCCGCTCTGACGCCGGGTTCTGGAAATCCGGTGGTTGTGGATGAACTGGGCGTGTTGGAATTAGGCGCCGACGATCTGGCCCGCCGTCTGGCCGCGGTGTTCCAGGGGCCGGCAGGCGTCCTGGCCGTGATTCAGCAGCGCGCATTTGAACGCTGGATGGCCATCCTCGATCCCCGCACCCTCACGCACGTCTTCACCGTGGATTCCTCCACCCGCAACGATCTGCCTGCCCGAATCGCCGCGCTCTTCCAGGCCTGAGCTCCAGCCGGAAGGCCGCCCTGCAAACACGCTCCGTTCGCAGTCCACGCTTCAGCGTGCGGAAATTCCTGCGCCCAGCCACCAAGCCCGCGCCCCGCGAAGACCTTTACATCCCCGAAATCATCTGTCAGTCTCATCTTGATGTATTTGCCGGTGGAATAGCCCCGGGCGGCAGGGAGAATGGGCCCCAATGGTTCGATGGTGGCGCGAAATCTTTTCAAAGCGGGAGTTGGTCTGGATCCTGATCGAGCGGAATCTCAAGATCCGCTATAAAAACTCCTTTCTGGGCTTTTTCTGGTCGTTGCTCGGCCCGCTGTCCCTGATTGCCATCTACAGCATTTTCCTGTCCCTGATCCGCATACCGATTGCCCTGCCCACCCTGGTCAGCGGCATCATCATCTGGCAGTTTCTGGCCATGTGCATGGGCGATGCCCTGCACAGCATCGTCGGCAATGCCAACCTGGTCACCAAGGCGGCCTTTCCCCGTCTGATTTTGCCCCTGTCCATGGTGGGGGCGAATGCCGTCAATTTCCTGTTTTCGTTTGCCGTGCTGCTGGCCTATCTGTTGGCGGCGGGGGCGGACTTCGGGCCGGTCCTGATGCTGCCGGTGATCCTGCTTACCCAGACCGCCCTGTGCCTGGGCATGGCGCTCATGATTGGAGCCGCCAACGTGTTCTTCCGCGACACCGAGCATGTGCTGTCCGTCGTCATGCTGGCGTGGTTCTTCCTTTCTCCCGTCATCTACGGGCCGGAACTCGTCATGACGTCCTTCCCCCGATGGGTTCATATCCTGTTTTTCCTGAATCCAATGAGCGGCATTCTGACGGCCTACCGCGGGGCGCTGCTCTCGCAGCAGGCCGCGGGTTTTGGCCTGGTCGCCCTGTCCTTTGGGGTCGCCTGGGCGATTTTCCTGATCGGCCTGGGGGTGTTCCGCGCCGTGGAACCGCGTTTTGGAGATGAACTGTGACAGACCCGGTCCAGGACAATCGCGCGATTGTCGTCGAACAGATGGGCAAATGCTTCCGCCTCCAACGGTCGGGAACCCGCACCGTCAAATCCGCCGTCCTGGATCTCGTGCGGAACCGGGGCGCCGGGAAAAACGCCTTCTGGGCCCTGCGGGATATTGATTTTTCGGTGGGCCGCGGCGAGACGCTGGGGATTGTCGGCGCCAACGGCGCCGGTAAAAGCACTCTGCTTTCCCTGCTGGCGGGCACGAAAGTTCCGACCACCGGCCGGATCCGGACCTCCGGCACCGTCTCTTCCCTGCTGGAGCTCGGGGCCGGCTTTCATCCCGACCTCACAGGCCGCGAAAACGTCTTCCTGGCCGGCGCGATCATGGGCCTGAGCCGTCGGCAGATGCGCGAGCGCTTCGAGGCCATCGTCGATTTTGCCGGTCTCCGGGATTTCATCGACCAGCCCGTCAAACACTATTCCTCCGGCATGTACGTGCGCCTTGGGTTTGCCGTGGCTGTCGAGGTCGATCCCGACATCCTCCTGATCGATGAAGTCCTGGCCGTCGGCGATGACAACTTCCAGAAGAAATGCCTCGGCAAGATTGACGCCTTTCGCCGGGCCGGCAAAACCATGCTGATCATCTCCCACGATCTTCCGACGATCCAGTCCATCAGCGATCGCATTCTATTCCTGGAAGAAGGCCGCATGGCCGGCCTGGGCGACCCGCATGAAGTGGTCGGCCGCTACCGGGCCTCTGCGCGGGCACGCCAGGCCGGCGGCCATGAGCGGGAGTGGGGCACCGGCGAGGCGCGCATCGCAGACGTGGTGTTCGAAGACGAAGCCGGCCGGAAAACCGACACGTTTTCTTCGGGCGGCCTCCTCCGTTGCCGCATCCGCTTCCAGTCGCAAATCCGCATCGAGGATCCCGTTTTTGGTTTTGCGCTGGCCGATGCCAATGCCCGGCTTGTTTTCGGCAGCAATACGCAGATCGAGGGGTTCCGCATCCCCGCCATCGAAGGTGAAGGCGAAGTGGTGCTCATCTTGCGGGATCTGCCGATGGGCACCGGCAACTACCTGTTCTCGTTTTCGCTCCACTCCGCCGACCACCGGACCAATTACCACCGGCTGGACCATTGTTTCTCCATCTCCGTATTGAGCCCCAGCCGGTTTGAAGGCGTCTGCCGCATTCCCTGCCAGTGGCAACTGCCGCCGGCAACTACCTAACCGCAGAGGACCGCAGAGGAACACAGAGAAATATCCCGTGCTTAGCAGGAAAACAGGAAACCCAGGAAAACAGGAAGGGAATGATAGCCATTTTTCTATCACGCGAAGGCATGAAACCACCGGCTGCGGACAGGGAAGGCAGGGACGCCACTGAAACCTTCTCACGCTGAAGCGGGTACTAATAACGAGTTGTGTTTGTAGTCCAGCCTTTCAGGCTGCAAATTCGGCTTTTTATCGCGAAAAACGCCCCTTTTTGATGAAAATTTCAATAAATTGCCGGATTTTTGATTATTTTGCCTAAAAAATGCCTAAAAAATGCCAAAAATATGCCAAATTTTCCTGTTTTCCTGTTTTTCCTGCTTTCTTGCTTCGGTTTTGGGCTGTTCCTCCTGTAAATTTTGAAAAATTCTGTTCCTCCTGTCTAAATTCTTAGTAATTTGACCAAAATGCGGGCGATTCATCAAATTGTGGCCGGATTTGCCAATGGCGACGCCATCAGCAACGAGGCGCGGACGATGCGCGATTTGTTCCGCTCCTGGGGCCATGAATCGCACATTTACTCGGAATTGAAGCGCATCCTGCCTGAACTACGGGGCGACGCCCGTGATCTGACGGCCTGCAAGGGCGATTTCCGCCCCGACGACATCGTTCTGCTCCATTTATCCATCGGTTCGGACGTCAATGACATCTTTCCCGCCCTGCCAGGGCGAAAGGCCATTCTGTACCATAATATCACCCCGCCCGAGTATTTCCGCGGCGTACAGGAGCAAACGGCGCACTTGCTGGCCCGCGGACGCCAGCAGGCCGCCGCCTTGGCCGGCACCGCCGAGGTCGTCATGGCCGATAGCCGGTTCAATGCCGAAGAAATCGCCGCCATGGGCCATGCCAATCCGCAGGTCCTGCCGTTGATGCTGGATTTTTCCCGGCTGCGTGCCAAGGCCGACCGGCGCATCCTGCGGCAATATCGCGACGGCCTGGTGAACATCCTGTTTGTCGGCCGCTGCGCACCCAACAAGCGCATTGAAGACCTGCTCAACGCCTTCTACTATTTCCAGCGCTATGTCCAGCCCGCCTCTCGCCTGATCCATGTTGGGTCCTACGCCGGAATGGAGCAGTATCATGCGCTGCTGTTGACCCGGAAACGCGAACTGCAGCTCAAGAACGTGGAACTGGTCGGCGCCGTCCGGCAGGATGAATTGAATGCCTATTACGCGGTGTCCCGCGCATTCCTGTGCCTGAGCGAGCACGAGGGCTTCTGCATCCCCCTGCTCGAAGCCATGACCCATGATGTGCCCGTCATCGCCTATGCCGCCGGGGCCGTCCCCGAAACCCTCGACGGTGCCGGCGTCCTCCTCCACGAAAAACGCTTCGACCTCATTGCTGAAACCCTCGGCCGCATCACCGAGGACGAACCCCTCCGCAACGCCCTCCTCACCGCCCAGCGCGCCCGCCTCGACCGATATGAGAAGCAAGACCTCGCGGCTAATCTCAGACGCCATTTCGGAGCGCTGCTTGCTTGAAATTCAGGCCGGCGGGTCGCGGCGAATCAAGCAGATTCGCTTCGCGATGCCTTGATCCAGGAGCGCAGCAACTTCCGCGCTTTCCCAATGCCGCGTACCCACAGGGATGGAGCCGGAGAAATGGGGTATTTCTTCATCAGAACTGGCAATTTCCGGCGAAAGGCATCGCGCAAGAACTTCCGGCGCAGGGGCGGGCGGGCAAAGGAAAAACGAATGGGCGGGTTTTTGCCGATCGCAGACTCGAAATCCACTTCCGCCAGGAACAGGCGATCGGCAATGTCCTCGATGGCCTTGAATCCTTTATTGGTCATCAGCACAACCAGCGATGTGCCCCGGTCATCGGTGTCGAATTCGGAATGCAGTGATCCCACGCCCCAGAAATCGGCCAGTAAAATATCCGCCGGCATGTTGTCCCCCTTGTAGCGGCATTCATAGCAGGTATAGCGGAGGCAAAGGTTCCGCAGGAATGACCACATGAAATAGTTGTGTCCAAAATACTCTTGGAGCACCTGTCCATTCCGGAGCACCTGCCGGATTTGAAATTTTTTCCAGCCTTTGGCCTTGTTGCGGAAGGAAAAATCGACCACCGGGGATTCCCGCGCGATATCGCATTGCGCGCGATAGTGCTGAAACCAACCCGGAGAGGAGATGCCGTGGCACGCAACCGCACAGGTCAGTAAATTCGGATAATCCGATTGCAGGAACAGGCGCAGGCCTGCCACTTGGCATGGGCATCCGGAAAACAAGACCGTGTGGCCTGCATCCAATGCCTGCCGGATGCCATGATAGGTTTCAGTTCCGATATCGCTTTGGACATATTTGCTGGTGCGGAAAAGGGGTAACTCCCTGGCGGTGGAAGCCAGCAGGTGGCGGACACCCGTAAAATCCGGATTGAAGATGGCGCCCGAAACCAACCCGCCCCCGGCGACGACCTGCTCCGCCAAGGCCGTAAATACTCCGCCGGATGAACTGGCCGCGCGGATTTGCGGATCCAGGTGCCAAGCGGCATACGCCCGGGAGTCATACGGGGGTTCCGGTGCAGGCGGGCGTTCAATCCATGGGCAAACCCGCCGGCATTGGCCGCACCGCACGCATTTTGCGGAATCGACTTTCGGATAGTCAAACCCCTCCTGGTTGCGAACCATGCCGATGGCTTGTACCGGACAGATCGCCAGGCACGCGCCGCATCCGCAGCAAGCGGCCGGATCGCTCGGTTGAATGTGCACAGACTGATGCGCAGGCTTCAATGTGTGAGTCTATTGCCAAACGCCGGGGTCGGTGGCAAGATGTTTCCATGCCGAGGCGCACGAATCAGATTATGAAAGCCCATGGGATTTTGATTTACCGGCACTTCGGCAGTCTGAATCGTGGCAACGAAGCCATTGTGCGCGGAACCAGCTCCTTGCTGAAAGAAATCTGCGGTCCCGAGCTCCGGATTCGGGTTGCCAGCCGTGCACCCCGGGAGGACCAGCGGGTCTTCCTGCCCGCGGTGGATGCCATGATGGGCATTGGCAATCCGTGGTCCGGCCATCCGCTGTTGTGGAGACTGCATGCGGCAGTGGAATGGCGGTTGCGGAAGCCAGAACATCGCGTAGTCTGGGACAGTCTTCAAACCCTCCGCTGGGCCAGGCGATCGGATGTGTGCCTGTCGGTGGGCGGAGATCTCTATTGTTATAACACTTCACACTATTCTTATCCTTTGCAGCGCATTATGCGACGGCTCACGCGCAAGATGGTGCTGTGGGGTTGCTCGATCGAACCGGACCGGGTCGATGAACCCATGCTGGCAGACTTGCGCCGGTTCGACCTGATTACGGCGCGCGAATCGATTACCCTGGCCGCGTTGCGGGACAAAGGGCTGTTACGGGTGCGGTGGTATCCGGATTCGGCGTTCCTCATGGAAGAGGACCGACAACCCTTGCCGGCGGGATGGCGGGACGGACAGATGGTCGGGCTTAACGTCAGTCCGCTGATTGAGAGTTATGAAAGCCAACCCGGAGCCTCGTTGACGGCCTGTCGGGAATTGGTGAGGCACATTCTGGACCATACCGACATGGGGGTCGTGCTGGTGCCTCATGTGACCAAACGGGAGTCTGACGATCAAATTCCGCTGCGGAAGATATGGGAGGCATTCGCCGCCACTGGCCGGGTTTTTGCATTGTCAGGCGATCTGAATGCACCTCAAATCAAAGGCTATATCTCCCGTTGTCGCTTTTTCGTGGGTGCGCGCACCCACGCCACCATCGCAGCGTATTCCACGGGCGTGCCCACCCTGGTGTTGGGATACAGCGTCAAAGCGCGTGGCATTGCCCGGGATTTATTCGGGAACGAACAGGGGCTGGTATTGCCGGTTCAAGATCTGACCGAGCCCCGTTTGTTGGTGCGCCTGTTCGCGGGATTGCAGCAAAGGGAGACAGCACTCCGGGCACATTTGGCAGCTGTCTTGCCGGGCTATATCCGTGCGGCAAGAGAAGCCGGGTGGGAAATCTGCCGGCTCCTGCACGAATAGGGGGGGCTGTGCCGGCTTGCCGCGGCATGCATTCTGCCGGCGCTGCGGCGGAAGGAATGTGATGGAAATCAGTTGCTGGCGTGGGCGGCTCTCCACGCCCCGTGGATTTCATGCCGGGCGAAGATTCTTCCGGGCTGGCGGCCCAGCAGCAGGACGCGCTCGCCGTCCTTGTCGGTCCATTCCGTGTTGTTTTGCTCGCACTTTTCGAAGGGCTTGAGCGTGGCGGGATCCGGCAGCCCTTCGACGATGGTGTCAGTCATGACATCCGGGCCCGTGTTGTAGAGCACGCCATACTGCGACAGCGGGGCATGGGCGTTGCGCCCCAGGCGTTATAATGGGCCATCTGGCCATTTGTTCTTGGATCCTCGGCGGGCGGAATTGAGTGTCCGCCGCGGCAGGCCAACATGCCGCTAGCTTATATTAAGAAACACCCATGGGGTGGCGGGAGGCCGCGATTCTATTCATATTTTAGAAACAGCGGAGTGCCCTTATCGGGTCCACCAGTGATGATGCCGCGATCCACTTGGACTTTGCAGACTTCATCAGCGAGGGTGAGCGGCTCAATCCGGGCATCGAGGATGGAGGCATCCTGAAAGAGATGCGCGAAAATCACGGGAAATATGTCCTGCAGGATTTGGATGCCGCCGGCGGACGCTAATTGGGGATCCGGCCAACGTATGGCCAGAAAACTGCCATAGCGGTCCTGAATGTCGAGTCTATTGATTTCACTTGCCGGGTACCCTTCCAGGTTAAAGCAGTTTTTTGTGAGATAAGGGCCGTGGTCTCCCGCCAAGATGATAATGGCATCGGGATGATGCTGGAGGATCGTTTGAACATCCACTTGCATTTCTTGGTTGGCCTTGACGACATCCATTAGATAGAGTTGCGTTTCGTCAGGCCGGCATATCCCGGAGTTTTGGCTATGTCCAGGCAGGCGATTATGGCAGTAACAGAAGATGGGCGCTGGATATGGCCGAGAGAGCGCATCTCTTTTTTCAGCAAGGAAAGAGTCATATGGGGTGGCGTCAAAGGAAATGTCAAATCTGAATTCTCCCTCCCATATCGCCCGGCTGATGATGTGGGCCGGTTTTGATGTCACCTTGGGATAGTAATAATCGTAGGCGGGAAAGGTGCGCTGGAATACATAGCCCTGGCCGATGATAGCGGTGGTTTGGTACCCCTGTTCTTTGAAAATGGCAGGTACGGCCGAGTACCCCGCCGTGAACAGCCGGTAATTGCTGTGCGGCAATATACGCACCGGATGCAACACGCGGCTCATGGATTTGAGAGTATCGGCGCCAACTGTGTAGGTTCCTTCGTAGATATGAAACCCGTGGCTTTCAAGGAAATCGGTCTGCGGGGAGTTGTCGAATCCATACGCATCCAAGGTTTCACGGTTGGCGTATGATTCGTAGATCAGCAAGAAAACATCTGGGCGGTGCAACATGTGTTTGCCGGCAAGAAATGAAAGAAGGGGGGCCGGCGGGACTTCCGCGGTTGCCGCCCGGTCGGAGCCGTCGCGTGCGCCGGTCTTCCATCCCGCGATTAGGCTGACGGAAAACATGCCAACGACCATGGCGTAGCATGTTTTTCTGCTGGCCGCGTAGACGCCGGTCAAGGCTGCGATGGTGACAAGCAGAATGGGGCCTTGAACCTTGAAGATTCCTGCTTGATACCATCCGAATGCCGAGGAGTACGAGCCCATGTTGAACATGGTGTGGGCGAGTCCCACGCTCGTCAGCATGATGATGTGATTGGGCCATCGCGGAAATGCCAGAGAAAGCAGCCCCGGACAGGCGATGCAGCAAGCCCCAATAATTGCGGAAAAAAACAGGAAAACGAGAGCCGAATCCATGATTGATAGCATATCTTGATTTGCCAAAATATACTGAACAATCGGCGTGAGAGGCAGGAGGAGGAGAAGGAGGTCGCCCCAAATGGTTTGTTCGGCTTGGCAGCGGGGTTGAGGTGCGCCCTTAGGACGGTGAATCCTGCGGACGGTTTGAATAAGCCCTACCCCGATCAGGCCCGCGGCAACGGGCAACAACGCCTTGGACACAAATACCCTGTTGACACCTGAAGGCAGGAGAAACATGCCAATCGCCATCCAGGCCCCAAGCGTGCACAGCATCGCGAGCCCGCTTATAATCAATTTGTTGTAAGACGGAACCATGTCCTGGCCGGTGATGGTTGTGAAGCTGCGCCCCCGTTTTGCATCAAAGAATGCCCGAACCTGATCCTCGATGGAGAGATCTTGGATCCTGGTGATCTTTTAGAACAATCGGTAGATCAATTGGCATTCGAACGCTATGTTTCTTCTGACAAATCAATATGTCATATCCCGATGGCAAGTCAAGCGGGCGGCGACAGTCAAGCGGGCGGCCGGGCGGCGAGAATGGGTCCTGTCCAGCTCGTCGGAGCCGGTCTGGGCGGGCACCCGCCCGGCGCCGCACCTCTTCAAAGAACCGCCCCTTGACGGGCACCCACGTCTACGTGTGGCTGGACGCGATCTGGCTGAAGCGCAGCTGGGCCGGCGAGGTCCGCAATGTGTCGGTGCTGGTGGCCATCGGCGTGGGGGACGAAGGCTACCGGGAAGTGCTGGGCGTGCAGGAAGGGATGAAGGAGGACAAGGAGAGCTGGTCGGACTTCCTGAAGAACCTGCGGGGCCGCGGCCTGAAGGGCACGGAACTGTTCGTCACGGACAAGTGCCAGGGCCTGGTGGAGTCCGTCGGGGAGATCTTTCCCGAAGCCCGCTGGCAGCCATGCGTGGTGCATTGGTACCGCAACGTGCTGCGGACCGTCCCCAAGACGAAGTGGCGGGAGGTGGCGGCCATGCTCAAGGCCATCCACGCCCAGGAAGACCGCCGCGCGGCGCTGCGCAAGGCGCACGACGTGCACAAGAAGCTGTTGGCCATGAAGCTGGCGAAGGCGGCGCAGATCATGCGCGAAGGCGTCGAGGAGGCCTTGGCCTACATGTCGTTCCCCCGGGAACACTGGCTCAAGATCCGCACGACCAATCCGCTGGAACGGATCAACCGGGAGATCCGGCGCCGGACCCGCGTGGTGGGCGCCTTCCCCGACGGAAACGCGGCCGTTCTGCTGGTGGTAGTCCGATTGCGACATATTGCCGGCACCCGCTGGGGCACGAAAATGTACATGGACGTGAAACGCCTGGAAAACCGGAAGGAGACCGCCGCCTGACCTGGCGAAAATTTCCTCGGGGGGATTCCCCCCGGGAAGGAAGAAGAGAGCAAGCCATGCCTCAACCGAGAACCTGTCTCAAACCAAAGTGCGAAATATTCTGGACACTACCCTTGGTAACAATGAGGGCGCGGTAACTTATTTGAAGCCAAAACAGCTTCCTCGAATGCTTAATGCGTGACGCAAGACCCAGAAGGCCAACTTGTGCAAGTAAACGTTTCCCCAGCTGATATAATGTCATGAGATATCTCGAGTGATCGGTCTGCAAATTGGAATGCTATTTTGCATGCGCCTCGCGCCATGCCCCGTGGATTTCATGCCGGGCGAAGGTTTTGCCGGGCTGGCGGCCCAGCAGCAGGACGCGCTCGCCGTCCTTGTCGATCCATTCCGTATTGTTGTGCTCGCACTTTTCGAAGGGCTTGAGCGTGGCGGGATCCGGCAGCCCTTCGACGATGGTGTCAGTCATGACATCCGGGCCCGTGTTGTAGAGCACGCCATACTGCGACAGCGGGGCATGGGCGTTGCGCCCCAGGCGTTCCTGAATCCGGTTCAGGCACCGGGCCAGAATGGGCGAGTGGGGACGGCGGCTCCAGAAGACATAGTTGGCGATCCGCACGTTGTATTCCGGAACCTCCCCGCGAAACTCCCGGGTCATGGCCATGTTTTTCTGGACGGCCTCGTCGCTGTTTACGAATTCCGTCCAAGCCACGAAATCGGGTCCAGTTGGCACGGGCTTGCGTCCCCATTCAATATCGTGGTCGGAATAGATGCCCGCGCGGTCGTAGATCAGCAGCAAACGCAGGATGTCGGATCGCATCACCGGCGACGTGTAGGGTGCCCAGAAAAGTTCATAAATTCCCGGGAATTGGTCTTGATGCCGGGCCAAAAGGGCCCGGGTCTCGGCTTGACTGGACCACAGGATGACTTTTGCGCCCCGCGGCTTCCGTTTGTCCAGCGATCGCAAGTACCCGGTCGGAATCGGATTGCCGTCGTTTTCCAGCCAGATCTTGTAAACTAGAACGACTGACTGAGGGGCAAAAGGCCAGCGGAAGAATTTCATGATGGAATCCGTTCGAAGAACTGGTGTTGGGTTGTCTGCCGCTCTGGCGCGAATTCGCATGTCCAATCGGCGCGAGCCGGTTCATCTCTTGAAGCCAAGCAGATCGTCGGGCAAACCACAAGACAGATGTCCAGGGCATGGAAATCCTCATGGCGCGCTCCCCAGGTTCCGCCGTCTTCATCAGCGGGACACAGAAGGGCGCCAAACGGAAAGAACCGGAGTCCGGTCCCCCGGCCGCTTCCATTGAACAAAGCATGTGTTGACCACCGGCCATGCCCGGGATGACGGGGTTGCGAAATCTGAGCAGCCGACGGCGGTCATTTCACCTGCTCCGGCGGATGCATTTGGCGCTTTCTCTGCTTTGCGGTTCCCTTTACTATCACGGTGAAATGAACTGGGGAGTCACAATGGCCAGAAGAGCATCCGGCATAACGAATCTGATCCAGACGGCGCAGCATGGGCTCCGGGCCATAATCCGCCGCAGGTGGCTGCGATACGCGTGCTATGGTTCGGCCGGGGTGTTCATGTATCTGGCTCAGTGTTCCGCCTTGCATTTGAATCTGAACGGTGGAGATGCGTTCATGGGGGGGCATGACATAACCGCGCATTACATCGGATGGCAATTTTATCGGGCAGAGCCATGGGGACTTCCTCTGGGAAGAATTCAGAGTTACATGCACCCTTTCGGAACAACAATTACCCAGACGGATTCCATTCCCTGGGTGGCGGCAATCGCCAAATTGTTTTCAAGATGGCTGCCGCAGAAGTTTCAGTATTTTGGGTGGTGGACCCTATTCTGCTTTATCATGCAGGGCGTGATGGCCGGCCGGCTTTTCGACGCGCGTTTCAGGTCTTTCCTGGCAACGATGGCCGCCGTGACCCTCCTGCTGTTGAGCCCGCCCATGATGTACCGGCTGTTTTTCCACTCGGCGCTTGTGGCGCACTGGCTGCTGCTCTGGGCCGTTTATCTGTTTCTGGAAGCGTTGGATGGCCGTTCACACTGGCGGGAATGGGTCCTGAATCTGTCCCTCAGCATCGTCACCCATCCCTATCTGTTCGCCATGAATTTCATGATGGGATTTTGGTGCACGGTTCATGCGGTATGCGACCACCGTGCCCATCCCCTGAATAGATGGAGCCTGGTGCATGCGGCCCTGCCGTGCCTGTGCAGCCTCGCAGCGGGTTTCGTGTTCGGGGTGTTTTCTTCCATCGGGAAGGCCCCGGCCATCGGGCTGGGCGTTTGGTCTGCCAATTTGAATGCTTTTTTCAATCCCATGGATTGGTCCGTTTTTTTGAAGGGTCTCGATTACCTGAAAGGGCAATACGCGGGTTTTGCCTATCCGGGACTCGGGGTCCTCCTGGCGGGATTCATGGCGCTGATCTTGGTGGCGGCGCGCTGGCGGGCGCATGAGTTCCAGGCCGCAGGCAGGAAACTGATCTTTCTGGCGTTGGTTGTCCTGTCGCTGATGGCCTTTGCCGTCGGGCCGAAGGTGGCCTTCGGTTCGAGGGAGTTGTTCTCCTATGAGCTCCCGCATGGCCTCATGGAAATGTGGTCGATCTTCCGGGCCACAGGTCGCTTTGTCTGGCCCGTGTGCTACTTGTTGGTTTTTATCAGCCTGTTGCAGTACTGGCGCGGGTTGGATGTCCTGTCCCGTGGCCGTCAGAGCCGGAATGTCTTGGCGATGTGGCTGTTGGTGCTCATCCAGGTGGCGGATTTGTCATGGGCGGCGCGGATACGCAGGTGGCAGCATTCCCTGCCCCGGCAATATACGCCCACTCTGGTTGATTCCGCCTGGGAGCGCCTCGGCGATCGTTATAAGCATCTGATTGCATTGCCGCTTGACTACTCCCGATACGATGAACTGGCCCTGATTGCGGTGCGGAACGGCATGACACTCAATTATGGCTACGTATCCCGTGAACATCCTGACTACGTGGCCAAGGCCGAAGAAGACATTCGCAAATTGTGTCAGGGCGTGCCTGATGCCCAGACGGCGTACGTCATCAAGACAGAGGACCTTCTGGCCCGGATCCAAACGGCCAATCCCCAATTAAATGCGACCTGCGCGGATGGCTTTTGGCTGGTGGCGCCGTGACTCCAGCCGGAATGCAAAGGTTTGCGCTTAATTTCGGCGGCTGCCATGTGGGGGAACAAATTCCCTCAAAGACAGATCGATCTGGCCGGCATCGCCTGGAGGAAGAATCCGACCACCTCGCCAGGCAAGCAAAACCATTTCTTTGAATGAGGCAACCAGGTTTTTGGGTAATGCGCCCCGGCCAACGCCGCTTTTTCGGATTTGATCATCGAGCGGAGCCTCTTTCACCCGGGCATTCAACATGCGCGCCATGGCCAGCATCTCCGTGTCCACGAACGGGCTGCGGCATTGTACGGTCATCCGGTCAAGAAGTGACCTGCGGAAAAAGCGGATCCAGTGCAGATCACGTACTTGTATTCCAAAAAGAAACCGGACCAGCAGGCGATCACAAGCGGATATGGCCTTGCGGTACATGGGCTCCTTCCGTGACCTGGGATCGCGATAGGTAATCAGCGCATCGCAATCGGTCAGGCCCGCTGCCAGCCGGGGCAGTTCATTCAAGTCGGCTTGCAGGTCCGCGGGAAACCAAGTTGACCATTCGCCCCGGCTTGTAAAGTAACAGGTACGGATGCCTTCCCCGATTCCCAGATTACGCCGGTGAAGCACCGCTCGGCAGTGCGGGAGCACCTCGACCAGGTGCGTAATCAGATTGCGGGACCCGTCGGATGAGCCGTCATCCACCAATACAATTTCGTGAGTGACTCCCATTAGGGCCAAGACCCGGGCAGCCGTCCGGGCGGCTTCTTCCAGCGTGTGGATTTCGTTGTAGTTTAATATGGCCACGCTGAGAAAAGGGTTGATTCCTGGCGGGTTTGGCTGGGGCTGACAGGACGGTGGCCGGGGCGGATCAGGGATGTCTTCCTGGTGGCCTGTTTCGGCATGTTGGGGTTTCATCATCGCTATGCAATATGATTCCCTTGAAAGCGTTGGCTGTCGAGTCAGGAATAGATCAGGGATCAGATATCCGCACGGATCTGGCTGAATGTTGTCCGGTTGAGGATGGCATCCTGCGCGGGCCGTCCCCCAAGGATACGTTCCGGCGCAGCGATGGTTCATGGCATGCAGGGGGGCTGCGGGCCGATGGATTGGCGGCACTCACCGGTTGTGACGGGATCGACGATGGTGCTGATGCCCTTCCCGCCTTGATTCCATTCCGCCATCAACCAGCGCGCTTTTCAATGGAAATGCAGTGGCAAAAATAATTCCGAAAAGGACTTGCTATGGGAATGGCTTTGCAGTCCAATTTGCATCGTCCTCTTCTTCTGGAAACGATGGGAGGGCCGCGGGCCGACTCAGGTACGGGAGGGAATCCATGCCCCGACCGGTCGGCTTGTTATTCGAAAAAAACACAGCGAAAGGAATGGCATGAAACATACGAGACTCCTCGCCGGGACGCTGTGCGTCGCGGCAGCTTTGGCCGCGCAGGGTGTGTTCGGCGCGGGTTTTGGCATCTATGAAGGTTCCGCCCGCGGCAACGCCATGGGCACGGAAGTCACGGCCGATCCGGCCTCGCCCTCGGTGTTGTACAACAATGCTGCGGCCATGACGGAACTGGAGGGCACCCAGGTCGAAGCGGGGGCCACGTTCATTCGGCCGCATGTGACGGTGGTCACGCTGACGCCGGCGGGCGCCGTGGACAACAAGGCTGAAAGCCGGTGGTGGACGCCTCCGCATGCCTACGTGACCCATCAGGTCAACGACAAGATCTGGGCGGGCCTGGGCGTGTTCAGCCGTTTCGGACTGGGCGTGGACCACGATGATGACTGGCTTGGACGCTACAACTGCCAGGAAGCCACCATCCAGAGCATTGACGTCAATCCCTCCGTGGCCTTCAAGGTGATGGATACCCTTTCGCTGGCCGCCGGCCTGCGCGCCGAATGGTTCGAGTTTGCCCTGGATCAGGCTCTGCCCACGGGTACCCCGTTCGTCGATCCGGACCTGCAGTTCCACATGAAAGGAGACAGCTGGGGCATCGGTTACAATCTGGGCGCCTTTTTCCAGGCCAGTGAATGGCTGGCTTTCGGCCTGGCGTATGAAAGCGAAGTCGACCAGGAGGTCGAAGGCACCTATCATGTCAGCCATCCGAATCCCGCGGTGGCCAGCGGCGACGGCGAGGGCGACGTTACCACGCCCTCGATTCTGCGTTTCGGGGCCTCGGCCAAGGCCACGGACAAGCTGACGGTCAACGCCGGCCTTGTCTACACGATGTGGAGTTCTTATGAGGACCTGACCATTGATTTCAATCCTGCGCTGCTGGGCGCAGTGCCGCGCAGCTCCAAGGTGAAGGATTGGGACGATGCGTTCCGCTATCAGATTGGCGCGGAATATGCGTTGGATGAGACCTGGGCGCTGCGCGCCGGCTACATCTATGATGAAACCCCGATTCCCGATGCGCACGTGGATTACATTGTGCCGGCCAATGACCGCAATTTGTTCTCGCTGGGCGTCGGCTACAAGAAGGGCGATTTCTTCTGCGACCTGGCCTACACCTATCTGTTGATCAAGGATCGCGACGTGGCCGCCCGGGTTGCCGATGGCGTGCTGCCCGGCGAGTTCAAGGACGGCGATGCCCACATGATCGGCCTGTCGCTCGGCTACAAACTCTAAAATTCCAGTTCATCTGGGCTGAAGCCCCGAAACTCCCGTTTCGGGGCTTTTTGTCGCCCGTTGAGGGATTGTGCAGGATGCTCAAAGTGCATGCGGACGCATAGAGACGCATGGAATGAACATTGTGCCTGCCGGAACTGGGCCGGGAAAAGGGGCGCTCGGGGGGGGGCGCGAAGGCTCTCTTGCCACGCAGACGGCTTGCAGAAATTGCCGCCGAATTGTTGCTTTGGGGCGGGGGAGCCGGGAGCGGTACGCATTTCGATGAATCCGCCTCCGGAACAAGAATCCAGGTGGAGATCAGGGACGCGAGGGCGGAGATATCCGTTTACCGGGGGGCAAAGGGGAAAAGCAGGGCTTTCTTCACGGCCTCCTCGTTGTGGACGTGGGCCAGCACAGTCACTTGGTCGCCGCCCCGGAGGCGGGTCGAGCCGTTGGGACTGACGACCTGCGGTCCCCGGCTGACCAAGGTGATGACGCTGTCGGGCGGCAGGCGCAGATCTTGAATGCGCAGTTCCGGGTTAGGCCCGTGTTCGGGAAGATCGACGACCACGAGATCCATGTCACTGGGGGCCATGGTGACGAGTTCGAGGCTGTACATCGGTTCGGGCCGGGTGCGTCGGGCCAGGAGGCGAAAGAGCCGGGCGACGGGCCCGAGCGTGGAACCCTGGATCAGGACGGAGAGGATCACGGCGAAAAAGACCAGGTTGAATATGTCTTGGCTGCCGGGGAGATTGGCGGCGGCGGGATAGGTGGCCAGTACGATCGGAACGGCGCCGCGGAGACCCGCCCAGCTCATGAAAACAAGGTGAGGAATGCGGATTCCCATGCCGAGGGTGCTGAGGGCAACGGCGAGCGGGCGGGAGATGAAGGTCAAGGTCAGGAAGAGAATCAGGCCGTCCGCCCAGATGTGGGTCCATTGCCGGGGAAAAACAAGCAGGCCGAGAAGAATGAAGGTGCAGATGTTCGCAACGCTGGCGAAAGCGGCCGAAAACTGGGCGACGCCCTGCTTGTGGACGAAGGAGTGGTTGCCCATGACGTGGCCGGCGATGAAAACGGCCAGCATGCCGCTGGAATGCATGAGTTCGGCCAGCCCGTAGGTGAGCAGGACGATGCCGAAGAACAGGACGTAGTAGTAGCCGCGATCCTGGAAGCGGAGCTTGTTGAACAGCCAAACCGAGGCGCGGCCCATGAGCCAGCCGAGAAGGGGACCGGCGGCAAACTTCCAGGCGGATGCAAGTGCCGTCCAGAAATTCGGAACCTGGCCGGCGGCGAGGGTTTGGACGGCCACGACCGTGAGCAGCACCGCCATCGGATCGTTCGCGGCGCTTTCGATGACGAGCGTGCTGGAAAGTCGTTTGGGGAGCGCGTATCGGCGGAGAATCGAGAAGGTGGCGGCCGCGTCGGTGGAAGAAATGATGGCGGCCAGCAGGCAAGCCTTTTCGAACGGCCAGCCCAGCACTTTCCAGAGGAACGCCAAGGTGATGCCGGCGGTGAGCATGACGCCCCAGACAGCCAGCCCTCCGGCGGGAAGGGCAACGGCCCTGAAATCGTTGCGCTTGATGCCGAAGCCCCCCTGGAAAAGAATGAAAACCAGGGCGAAATTGGCAATCCGGTTGGCGAGCAGCGCGTTGTCGAAATGCCACAGGTTGAGGACGTCGCTGCCAAACAGGATGCCGCCGCCAAGGGCAACGAGAATGACGGGCACGCTCCAGCGGTCGAGCCAGACCGCGGCGAGCACGACCGAAATCAAAATCATGGGACTGACGATGTAAACGAGGTCCATGGGCGTTATTCCACAGGCGGAACGCAGCACTTTAGCGGCGTTCAAGCGAACAAATGACCCATAAGTATGGCGGCAAGGATGCGTTTTAGGCAAACGTATTTTGGCGGTTTAGATCTGGCGATCGGGCGCAGCCCGGTTCCATTGACAACGATTGGCCAAATTTGGAGTGCGGCGGGAAGCGAGGCTCGGCGATCGCCACGCCGCTTTTTGTTTTTGGGGAGGCAGCCGAACGGTCAGCCATAACAGCCGGAACAGCCAAAGCGGGGCCGCCTCCCGTTGGTCGTTGTCCCCGCACTCCAAACCGATCCGCGCAATTTGGAGTGCGGCGGGAAGCGAGGCTCGGCGATCGCCACGCCGTTTTGGGGGGTGCCCGGTTTTGAGCGTGTGTGTTTTTGGCCTTGCAACCGGCGGGAATTTGAAGTAATGAAGATTAGGTCGCCGAGTCACTCAGCGGGCATTCCGTGTAATAACGGCCGAGTTGCGGATATGCCCAAGGAGGTGCCACCATGAAACAAAGCACGAAAGCCCCGGCCAAGCACGACAGCCGCACGGTCCTGTCGCCTCGGTTGCTCGGCAGCAAAAGCGACATGCCCCGGATGTTGCTGGTCGACGTTTCCAGGCCCATGCGCCGGCTTCTGGTCAAAATGCTGAAGAAATCGTCGCCCGACATTGTCGTGGCCGCAGCCGGTTCCGTAGCCGAGGCCGTGCGTATCATCGATGCACTGAGGCCCCAGACCATCCTGCTGAGCCTGGACCTTCCGGACGGCAGCGGGTTGGAAATCCTGCGCCACGCCATGGCGTTGGACCCCTATTGCATGGTCGTCGTCCTGACGGGCCGTACGGATGCGGAAACCCGGCTGGAGTGCTTCGAGGAAGGCGCGGATTTCGTGTTCGACAAATCGGCCTCTTTTGAGCGCGCCATCGAAACGGCGGGACAGGCTTCGCGCCGGCAGTTGTTCAGAATTCCGCGTCAGCCGATCTCGCGACAATTCATCAGCGAGGATTTCGTGTTGGCGAACAAATCGGGGTTGCATGTTTTGCCCGCGGCCCGGCTGGTGAAGCTGGCCAGCGGGTACCATGCGGCCATCGAGATTGCCTATGGTGACCAGAAAGCCAATGCCAAGGCCATGATGGAAGTCATGGCCCTCGGCGCCGAATGCGGCGCCCGTATAACCGTGACGGCTGCGGGCCAGGATGCGGACCAGGCGCTGGCGGGAATCCGCAGCCTCGTCGCGAAAAACTTTCATGACGAGGCTTGTTCGCGCCGCCGCCGAAACAGGGCAAGCCGGAGCCCCCGGCCGAATAATGGCCCGCCGAAATAGGAAGTCCGGCCCATCTCTATTGAGTTTTTCAAAAGTAGGTTGCGGTTATGGTTCGGGCGGGCCCCGCCACCTTGTGTGGTGGGGGAGCTAACTTTGCCTCCCATGGCGCAAGGCCATGGGGGGGCGAAACAGCCAAGTTCATCAATTTGGATGCGTCCGAGAAATTCGGCTGATCAAAATGGACTGGATTCGAAAGGCGCGCGGCGGCTAGACTGCGCGCCATGGACCCGGTTCGGGCAAAACGGATTGCAGTGGATGCGCGGTGGGTGTTCCGTGAATTGAGCGGGATCGGCCGCTACACACTCGAACTGTTGCGGGAACTGGGGGAAATCGGCGGGGCATTCCATTTCCTGGTGCTGGTGCGCGACGCGGAGCGGCGGGCATTCATCGCGCGGGAGGCCGGGCTGGCGGACCGGGCGAATTTCGAGTTTGCGGAGCTGCCCCATGGCGTGTTTTCGCCGCTGGGCCAGTTCGCCGCAGCGCGACTGCTGCGCGAACGCATGGTGGACATCTACCACTCGACGAATTTCATGATTCCGCTACCGGCCTTTCCCCGGCACCGGCCGCATGCGATCCGCTGCGTCTGCAACATCCACGATTTGATTCCCCTGGTGCATCCGGAATTCACGCCGCGCGCGCTGAAGACGCGGTTTTACCCGGTGTACAAGGCGCTGATGCATCAAATTGCGCGGCGGGTGGATACGGTGGTGACGGGCAGTGAATCGGCCCGTCGTGACATTGTCCGCCTGCTGGGGATTCCCGGGGAACGCATCGTGGTGGCGCCGGATGGCGTGGCGGCGCACTATGGGCCCGCCGGCGAGAAGCCGTCGGCCCGGGGCGGGCCGAAGACCGTGCTCTATGTGGGCCGGAGCGATCCTTACAAGAACCTGCCCGGGCTGGTTGCGGTCTTTGCACGGCTGGTGCGCGAGACCGGGATGGACGTCCGCCTGCGCATCGTGGGCTCTCCGGACGCGCGCTATCCGGAGGCCGGGGAGGCGGCGCGGCGGCTAGGGGTGGCCGACCGGGTGGAATGGTCGGGTTATCTCGACGAGGCCGGACTGCTGAAGGCTTATCAGGAGGCCGATGTGCTGGCGCTGTTGTCGCGCTACGAGGGATTCGGCCTGCCGGTGCTGGAGGCCATGGCCTGCGGCACACCCGTGGTTTGTTCCGATGCGGCCAGCCTGCCGGAAGTGGTCGGCGGCGCGGCTTGGCTGGTCAATCCGGATGACCAGGCGGAGGCCGTGGCGGCCCTGCGCGAGGTGCTGACCAATCCGGCGGCGGCGGAGCGCTTGCGGACCGCCGGACTGGAACGGGCGCGGCAATTCACCTGGCAGGCGGCGGCGGCGGCCGTTCTGCGCGTGTATGGCGGGGCACCATGAGCCGTGTGCGGAAGGTGGTGCTCGCCCATGACTGGCTGAACGGCATGCGCGGAGGCGAACGATGCCTCGATTTGATCTGCCAGGAATATCCGCAGGCGGATCTGTACACGCTGCTCTTTCGCCCCGAACTGGTGTCGGATGCAATCCGGAACCGCAAGGTCCATGTCTCAGGCCTTCAGCGCGTGCCGGGATTCCGGGCGCATTACCGGTGGTTTCTGCCGTTGTTCCCGATGGCGATCGAGTCGTTTCGGGTGCCCGCGGACGTGGATCTGGTGTTGAGCACAAGCCATTGCGTGGCCAAGGGGCTGGTGCCGCCGCCAGGCGCGAGGCACCTGTGCTATTGCTTCACGCCGATGCGCTACGCCTGGTCCATGCAGGCGGATTATTTCGGGCGGAACCGCTTCAAGCGGGCCGTGATCGACCGGATGCTGGCGCGCCTGCGCACGTGGGATCGGACGGCCAGCGAGCGGGTGGACCGGTTCGTGGCCATCAGCCGGCACGTGCAACGGCGCATCGAAAAATACTATGGCCGCGAATCCACGGTGGTCTATCCGCCGGTGGCCACCCGGTTCTTCACCCCGGACGAACGCGGGGGACACGACGGCTTCGATCTGATCGTGTCTGCCCTGGTCCCGTACAAGCGGGTGGATTTGGCGGTGCGGGCCTATTCGCAGACGGGGCGTCCGCTGAAAATCGCGGGCGTGGGCACCGATTTGGCGGTTTTGAAAGACATCGCGGCGCCCAACGTGGCATTTCTCGGACATGTGCCCGACGAACACATCCGCGAACTGTACCGCCGCTGCCGGTTCCTGGTGTTCCCGGGCGAAGAGGACTTCGGGATTGTGCCGCTCGAAGCGCAGGCCTGCGGCAAACCCGTCGTGGCCTACGGCCAGGGAGGCTTGCTGGAAACAGTGGTGGCCGGCCAGACCGGCCTGTTCTTCGATCAACAAACGCCGGAAGCGCTGGCGGACGCCGTGGGGCGTGCGGAGCATGTCGCATGGGATCCGGCTGCCATCCGCCGGCATGCCGAGGAATTCAGCGAAGCGCGTTTTCTTGCCGGATTGCGCGCGGAAATTGCGAAGGTGATGGAAGGGCCGGGGCGATGATGGCCCCCCATGCCCTTCGTTCCCCCGCCGGAGCTGGCGCGCCCCGGGCGGTCGCGCCTGGCGACGCGGCCCGGTTGATGCGCATGTCGCGCGGATTTTCCTGCCTGTTCTGGAGTATGCCGCTGCTCTCCGCGGCGCATGCCGCGGCCTGGAGATCCGTCCTTCCGGTACATTGGATGATCGGCGTGCTGCTGGCCGGCTTTCTGCCCCTCGGGTGCGGCTTGGGAATGTTCCGGGCGTGCGGGAATATTGCCCCGCAATGGAACACCCGGACCGGCCGCGTGTTGCTGCTGGCACTGGTTGGAGCCAGTCTCTCGCCGTTTCTGGTGTGGTGGCGCAACGCCCCGACCCGGGGGTATTTGGCGGCGAACGCGGCCGCCCATTATCTGGTCATGATTGCCCTGCTGGGGGGCTTGAACCGGCTGGCCGGGGCCGCGGCGCGCCGGATGAAGGACGTGCCGCTGGAGCGGGAAGCGCGGGCCGGTCTGATCATGGTGCTGTGGCTGGGCTTCTGTACCCTCGGGGCTCTGGTTTGGTTGTATTACCGCAGTGGCGTGATCGAGGCAGGGGTGACGACCGTCTTGATCCATCTGGCCCAGCTCCCGACCGAGGCCCACATGCTCTTTGTGCTGCCCTATGCCATGACCGCCTATGTGATGTGGCGGGCCAAGGAGACCGGCTTCCGCGGTGCGGTTCGTCCCGGCCCTTGAATGGGCGACGGCCTCATTCCCAAGGAAATCGGCGCGCGGATTTTTCTTCGGGGGGCTCGGTAACCGGTTCCGGTTCGCTGGGCAGTTTGGCTTGAATCCGGGCCTGGAGGGCAAGGCCTTCCGGATCGTGCGGCATGAAGGTCAGATAGCGGGAGATTTGGATGTTGGCTCGCTTATACTGCCGGAGGCGATACATCGCTTCGGCCCATTTCAAATACCGGTCATACCGGTAGGGGGCGATGTCCGAGACCTTGTTGTAGCACCTGGTTGCGATTTGCCAGTCATTGCCCCGGGAGCGCAGCGTGTACAGGACGGCCAGTTTCTCCCAAAGAAGGGGATTGTCCGGATTGCGCTTGATGGCCTGCTGTAAAAACTCGATGGCGTACCCCTCGGGTTTGAGCTGCTTCAAGGCTTCGCGCAGGAAAACACTTGTCCATGACAGGCGCTGCCGAGGGTCCTGTTCCAAGCGATTTACCAGATTTTCCAACGCCAGATTGCGACCTTCCAGTTGATGGTAGACTTCCGCCAGCAGGACGCTGGCCTCGGAGTTCCACGCATCGCGCTCCAATGCCTGAGTCAGCCAGAGACGCGCATCGGCCGGCCGTTTCCGGGCGAGTAGTTCCCGGCCGATGGCGACGGCCAGTTCAACTTCTTGATCACCGTTGTCCGAGTCCCCCTGGAGAAAGGGGAAGCCATCCCGGGCGTCCTGGCCCTGGAGTGCGCGGATCAGGCAAAGCAGGGCGCGGATATCCAGGCGGTGGGGCCACTGGCGTTGGGCTGCCTGCGCGGCCGCCTCGGCCCGGTCAAAGTCATTCGCCTCCAGCAAAAGCCAGGCCCCTCGCGCTGCCAGCCAGGGATCATTTGGGCGCCCCGCCAGTTGGCGTGACACAATCGCGCGGGTACTGGCGGGGGAAAGCGCCGCGGCATGGGCGTCCCAGGTCGTTTTTTCCTCGTTCAGCCGGGCAATGGTTTCCGGATGGGTGAGCTGCCGGCGGAAAGGCAGGCGGAGCTGCTGTTTCAGCACCGCCTCCATCTGGGCGGCGCGGCCCCAGGGATGATAGAACAGTTCGCCCGCCAGTGATTTGGAATCCGTCTCGGACGGGGCCGGACCGATGGCTTGGGCGGCTTCCAGGCGGGCCAGCAGCGCGTTGGCGAGCAGGCGGCTGGCATCGAAGGTGAAATGAATATGATCCAGAAACAGGTTGTTCCCCGGGATCCCCTCGGGCGAGGTATCGGCAAAAAGCGCCTCGGCGTCAACCAGCAACACCCCGGCCTCCGCGGCGGTGGCCCGAATGATGCCGTTCAGGCGTGAATCGGCCCGCAGGCGCAGAGCGTCGGCATCCCGCGCCCGGAGGAACAGAGCCGCCGCTTCTGCGGCCTGGTCCTGCTGCAGGGCCAGCCGGGCCGCCCGGTACAGTCCCTCGGCGTGGACCGGATCGAGCCGAATGGCCTCGGCGTAGAGCCGCGCAGCCTCCACCTGGTTGGTGGCGGTTTCGGCGACCCGGGCCATCCGCAGGATTTCACGCACCTGCTGGGCCGCGGTTTCATCCTCCAGATAACTGGTTGAAAATGGCGCGCAGTCCCGCAGGTTGACCGGCACCGTGCAGGCCATGACGACCGGCGCCGCGCGGCGGGCCTCCTGGAGAATCGCCGTCAGGTTTTTGCTGAACGAACGATAAACCTCTTCCAGTCGTGGATCCGCCGGCGACATCCGGCCCGCCAGCGTGGGATTCTCCTCGTGGCGCCAGGCCAGGACATCGGCCCGGGCCGGGAACAGCCGGGTCATGCCAGCCCGGTAGAGCTGCATCAGGCGGGTGCGTGAAATGACAGCCAGCGCACGCGCCAGGCGGAACCCAGGCGTGAATCCGCCTGCGCCGGAAGCAGGGCCAAAGGGTCCACTCACTTCGTGGTTTCCGATGGACACGATCACCGCATCGGGCTTGAGCCGCCGGAGATCGCGGACTGCCTCGCGCAGCACATGGGAATTACCCTCTTCCACCCAGCCCATGGGAATCACTTCCACGGGTCGCTCCGGATAACGGATCTGGAGCAGGCGTTCCAGTTGCCGCCCGACACCGAACGCCGCGTTGGGCGCGCCCATGAGCGCGGAATCGCCGACCAGGCAGACGCGCAGGGCGCCGGCCGGCGGCTCTTTCCGCGCCACGACCGGAATGGGGGCCGGGGCCGTCCGCTCGGCCAGGAACCGATACGGGAAAAACCGGTTGTCGATCCAAACCGGCTGTCCGTCGGAAATGCCCTCGCACAGGAACCGGCCGGATCGTTCCGGGTACAGCAGGAAGGCAACGGCTTCCAGCAGCAGCATGCTGCCGGCCAGCAGGGTCACCGTGATCGCCAGCCGCCGCATCCAGCGCCATCCTGGCGCCAGCCAAGGCGGATGATCGGATGGGCGGGGCGGGGTGTTCATGTTCTGCAGGTTGTCCCGACTATAGGGGAGGCTGCGTCATGCTGTAAAGAAGCTCCGCCCGCCCGGCGCGGCAGAATGGAGCCAAAGGTCGGATTCGAACCGACGACCGTCGCATTACGAATGCGGTGCTCTGCCAGCTGAGCTACTTTGGCGCCAACGGAGGCGGACTATGCCAAACAGGTCGCGGGCAAGTCAAGGGTCTGCATGGTGCGCGGTTGTTTCCGGGCGTCTCTCCGGTTCATGGACATGAGTGGCAGGGACCGTGGGGCAAGGGATGGCGGTTTCTTCAGGATTTTGACGGCGCGAAAACCAACCGCCGGCATGCAGGTCCTGCGGACAGCGGGCGGGCGGCTTGGTTTTGCTGTAGGCCCGGGCGGTGACCGGGCGGGCTGTTGGTCGTTTGGCAGGGTGCGTTGGCCAAATGCCCGGACAGTTGGATTTCTGGAGAGGTTTCTGGCCGGCTCTGGCCACAGGAAGGGGGGGGATGCAAGTCAATGAAACGGAGATGCGCCCTTTGGAGTGCGGCGGGAAGCGAGGCTTGGCGAGCGCCACACCGCTTTTTCTGGGTGCAGCCGAACCGGCGGCGGAACAGCCAACAGCCGGAACAGCCAAAGCGGGGCCGCCTCCCGTTGGTCGTTGTCCCCGCACTCCAAAAAGGCCGGCCGATGGGAGTCAGATATTTCATGTCCGGTCGGTCAATGACACAGAGATGCGCGGTTGTTTCCGGCCGTAATCCGAAAATGGCCAATTTGACGGCACAAAGCCGGCTTGCGCCGGATCTCATAACTCGATGGCGTCGCCGGTGCGGACAAAAAGCAGCGTGCAGACGATCTGGCCTGGGGGCAGGCCAAAGAGCCGGGCGACGGCCTGGCGGTAATCATCCATCTGCAGGCGGTGGCGTCCGGGATCCGGCGTGCGGTCGGTCTTGAAATCCAGAACCCGCGCACGGACCGGCAGGCCCGCGGCGTCGCGCTCCAGATGCAGGCGATCGATTTTGCCCGAAAGCCACCGGCCGTCCAGAACGGCTTCGAAAGCTTGCTCGCGCAGCAGTTCGACTGCGCCGCCGGGATGTTCCAAAACGGCGTGGGCGTCGGGATGCTGCAGGAATTCGGTCACCAGCCCCGCCGCGAGAGGGTCGCGGGTCTCAAGCTTGGGCAGTTCTCCGGCCGCCAGCCATTCGATCTGTTCGAACAGGGCATGAACCCGGGTGCCGAGATCGCGGGCTTCGGCACCTTCGGGGCGGAAATACCGGCCATCCAGGCCTTCGCCTCCGGCGTGGTCCTCCGAGGCAATATGCGATTCCATGGGCCGTTCGAAGGGCGCCCGCGGCAGGGTTTCGAACCGGAGCGGGGCGCATGGCGCGTCGGCGGGCTTTTCGTCGCCCGTCTTGCGCCGCCACCATTCGCGCTCACCGGCTTCCCAGGCGGGGATTTCCGGATCGGCCTCCGCCCCCGGAGCCAAGGTGTTCTGCAGCACATTGTCCAGGCGCAGGGTGCTGCTTTTTTCGGCGGGGGCGGTCGTGATCAGGTAAAGTGCGCGCTTGGCGCGGGTCATGGCGACATAGAGCAGGCGCAGCTCCTCCAGCGCGTTATGGCGGCGGTCCTCGGCATATTGTGCGGCCAGGACCGGATCGGCCTCGAGCGCCTTGGTCTCGGGGGAGGACAGGATCCAGTCCACGGGCGGAAGGGGTTCGTCGCCGGCCCTCTCGTGCACCAGCAGCGGCTCCTTGCTGTGCGCGGTGATGCCGTTGCTTCCCAGGGCCGGCAGGATGACGATGTCATATTCCAGCCCCTTGGCCTTGTGCATGGTCAGGATGTGGATGTTGGACCCGCTTTGCTCGGCGGGAATTTCCTGCGCCTGCACGTGGGAGCAGAAGAGCAGGGCGTTGCCGCCCGGCATCCGGTCGAAATCGGCCGCAATGGAGATCAGCAGGCGCAGGCGGTTTTGCTCCAGCGGAGCCTGGCTCAGGTCCAGCCGGGCGGCCAGGCGGGTGACGAATCCGGCATAGCCTTGTTCGCGGATCAGCCGCGCCCATGCAGTCAGTTCGACGGGTTCGAGCGAAACGACGGGCGCCAGCGCCGACATCAATACATGCTGTCGGGCGAACTCATCGCCGGGATGCTCGCTGAGCCTGGCCAAAGAAAGCACCGCCGGGATCAGGGTGTTGTCGAGCAGTTCGGAATTGCCGGCCCAGACGGCGTGGATGCCCTTGGCGGCCAGCGCCCCGAGCATGTTCCGCCCGTCGGGGTTGCTGCGGGTCAGGATGGCCACCGAATGCCGGTCGAAATCCGGAATCTCCCCGCGGAGTTGTTCCACCAGCCTGGCCGCGCGCTGGATGGCCGGCGGATAGGATGCTTCTGCTTCTTCGGGTTCTTCCTGCCCGGGCCGGGGCAGCACATGCAGGGCAACGTGGCCGGACAGGTCCTTGTTTGGATCGGCCGCCCGGTGCGCCGTCCATTCCGGCTGCCAGCGGCCGGCGATCTCGATCCAATCGCCATGAAGCTGTTCGTTACGGGGCAGCGGCATGCCGGCCAGCGCATTGAAAACGCGGTTCACGGCCTCGAGCACCACCGGGCTGGAGCGCCATGAGGCGACGAGCGGCTCGGATACGTCAATGGCCGGTGCGGCACCGGGCCGGTTGTATTTCGCCAGGATGCGCCGGAACAGGCGCGGATCGCCCCCGCGCCATTCATAGATGGCCTGTTTCACGTCCCCCACATAGAAAAACGTGCGCCCGCCCTCCGCATCCTGGATGACCTCGTCCACCAGGTTCTCGATGACGGACCACTGCACCAGCGAGGTGTCCTGGAATTCGTCGAGCAACCAATGCCGGAAGCGGGCGTCGAGGCGGTAATCCATTCGCGCCCGGAGGTCGGCCACCGCCGCGCCCGCCGCGGGGCTGAGCAGGTGGGCGATGTCGCTGAACGCCACCTGTCCGCTGCCGCGGATATGTTCGCTGCGGCTCCGCCCATAGGCGGACAGCAACTGGAACAGACCGCGCGTCCGGGCGATCTGCCGCCCGAGGATGGCGTGGCGGATATGCGCGAACACCCCGGCCAACGTGTGTCGCGTTTCCGCCGACAACTTGACCTCGGACTTGCGGATCTGGATGGAAGCGCCGGTTTCCCCCGGCGCGGCGAAGGCTTGGTACAGGCGGTTGGCCAGGGTGTTTCCAAAATCAAAGTCGCCGGTTTGCCGGCAGGCCCGTAGAACGCCGATGAACCGCCGCCAATCATTCTGGGCCTGGCCGGGGGGGATGGACTCCGCCTGGTCTTCCAGGGTGGAAAAGACTGTCGGCCAATCGGGCTGCGCGGGGGCGGGCAGGCCGCCCGGCCAAATCCGGGAGGCATCGCCCCACAGTTCCGACCGGGGCGCGCGGCGATAGAGTTCATACTGGTTCCCGATCAGGTCTTGCAGGGCTCCATAGACGCTTTTCTTCTCTTCCCCGAAGGTGGCCCGCTGGAAGGCCTCCATCAGCTCGCGGCGGTGCGGCTCCGTCGCGGCCACCTGTCCCAGCAGCCGTTGCAGGACGAGATCCTCCTCGGCGGCTTGCACGTCCGGCGCAATGCCCGGCTCCGCCGCAATCCCGTATTCCAGGCGGAACTGGCGCAGAATCTGCAAAAAGAACGAATCCAGCGTGCCGATCCGCAGGCCCGGCAGCGCATGCACCAGGGCGTGCAAGGCGGCCTGTGCGGCGGCGTGGCTGGCGAATTCCGGCAGACCGCCGTCGGCCAGGTGGCGGTTCAAATCCGCGAATTCCTTTGCGCTGGCGGCTGCCTGCGCCAGCCGCGTCAGGATGCGCGCCAGGATTTCGCCCGCCGCCTTGCGCGTGAAGGTCAGCGCGACGATGGAGGCCGGGTCCGCCCCGCCGGCCAGCAGGGCCAGGTAGCGGCTGCTCAGCGCAAAGGTTTTCCCGGTGCCGGCGGATGCCGCCATCGCCGCGCTGCGGATGGAACAAGCGGTGTTCATCGTTGGCCCGGCTCCCGGATCAGCGGCCGCCCCCCGGAAAACAGCGGCCCGAAATCGTCAAACCGGATGCTTCGATCCGTCGGCGGCCAGAACGTTCCGGCCTGGATGCGGGCAATGACTTCGCGGGCCTTGGCCAGGGCTGCGGGGTAGAGGTCTTCCCCGCCCTTGGAGCGCAGGTCCCACTCGAGGATTCCGGTCCGCCCGGTGGCCTGGGGCAGATTGAAATAGCCCACGGTGATGTCCGCGGCCGGAACATGCAACTGTTCGTAGATGAAGCGATAGAGCGGCAACTGCAGATCGGCCCAGCGCTCTTCCGAATTCGGCCGGAAGTGCGTTTTGAGGGGCGCATCCCCGCTGTCGGACGTCTTGTAGTCGAGGATGCGGATGCGCCCGGTTTCCAGATGCCGGTCAATCCGGTCTATGCGCGCCCGCAGAAGCATGCCGTCGAGTTCAGCCTCATGGTTCTCCTCGGCGGAGATGATTCGCCACCCCTCCCGAACCGCGGCCGCGTGGATGCGCGCAGCCGCGATCAGCCGCCGCCGCAGGGATTCCAGCTGGACGATCGCCGCAACCGGCGGCTGCGGCCCGAATCGCCGCCCCGCCAATTCGTCGAGTTCATGCAGCAGCCGGGCGCTGAGTTCTTCTTCATCGGCCAGCGCGGGGTGCTGCTTGAGGATGCGCAGGACCTCGTGCGCCAGGGTCCCGAAATCCATGATGCTGATTTCCCGGGCGCGGTCGTCTTCGGCCTGCATGCCGAACACCTCGGCCAGATAGAAGCGGAACGGACAGGTGAGATAGGTCTTGAACGCCGTCACGGACAACCGGCGTGGAATCCGCTCCGGCGGACAGGCCGGTGGCGTCAGTGGGAGTACCGGCCGCGCCGGAACCGCGGCGGCCGTCCCGCGCCATCCGGGCCGCCCGAAAATCAGGTTCACACGCCCGGGCAGAGCGGAATCCGGGCACGCCAGCAGGAGGCGGGAAGGCAATTGCGGGTCCTGGTTTGCGGCCCGCCGGCTGTACAGGAAACGCACCCCCCCGGCCGGGCGCGATTCCAGCAACGTGCGGGCCAGATACAGGTCCCGGGCATGCAACTCGCGGTTCCCGGCCATGCCCGCCTTGGCGCGGATGGAATCCGGCAGGAAGGCATCGCCCATCCGGGTTTCCGGAATGACGCCTTCACGCATGTCCGCCAGCAGGACTGCCGGCGACGTTTCCCATTGCACTTCCAGCCAGCCGATGGTCTCCCGTGTGGCGGACCGGTTGGGCTTGGGAAACACCGTTTCGTTGCCCATCGCCGCCAGCAGCAGATCAATGGCATCTTCCCTGGTCAGTTTCAGGAGGCGGGCAGTCTCTGCGGTTGTCCCGATCAAGTCGGCCAGGCGGGCGGCCGCCTCGGCAAACAGCGGATCGGGAGGGAAATCCGCCGCCGGCCGGCGCGCATCATGGACATCGGCCAGGAAACGCGGCAGGGCATCCCCGAAATGTTTGCTCAATTCGTCCAGGGCACTGGCCAGCACCCGCCCATCCGGGTCCTGCTGCGCAAACCGGCGCAGGTCATCGAAGGTCATCGGCAGGTGTCGGGCCTGGCATTGATCCAGTTGGGACAGCAACTCCACCGCGTCCTGCAGCCCCAGCCGGCCGCAGAGCCAGGCCTGGGCGTCGGGATGCCGGAGAAAAGCGGCGGTGGCGGCATAATCCCGCCGTCGCAGCAGCGACAGCCAGTCGGCCAACAGCCGGCCCGGCGCGGTAGCGGCCAGCGGCACCCCGTTGGGCAGGTACAGCGCGACATTCTCCGCCTGCAGGCGGCGGGCGAGGGCCTGGGCGTTTCCGGGATCAGGTGTGCAGACCGTCAGCGCCTGCTTCTTCCGGTGCGCTTCCAGCACCATGGCTGCCAGCGTTTCCGTTTCGTCGGGAGCCTGTTCAAAGACATGAATCTGGTGTTCCGGCAAGGGCAGGGGCTGGTTTTCCCAGTGCGCGGGGAGGGGTCGCCCCCAATCGTCGAACCGGTTCCCCTCCGCGGCCGGCGCCAGGATATGCAGCTCAATCTCACATGGCGCGGCCAGCGTTTGGATCCGGTGCACGGCCAGGGCCGGCAAATCCGGAACGAACAGAACCAACACCCGCTGAAAAGGCGCCGGCGGCGATGCCTGCCCCGCCGCTTCGCGGCGGGCCTGGAACGGATCCCGCAATCCCTGCCGCGCGATATCCTGCAACAAGCCCTGTTCCAGTGCGGCGATCTCGCTCCAGCGTTCCCGTTCCTCGTCCGGCACCAGCGCGATCATGTCGGCGGCCGCACGATCCGCCTGGGTCAACTGCCGCCGGACCTCCTGGAGCTGCGCGGCGATTCCGAGGGCAAAGGCAAAGTCCCATGGCGTGCCATGGGTGGGCAGCAACGCCGGAAGTTGGTTGTGCTGGTTGAGCAGCCGCCGCGCCAGCAGCGCCAGCACCAGGGTTTCGTCCGCCACTCCATCCGGCAGCGAACCCAGATGCTCCGGCGTCACAATGGAACCACCCAGGACGGCAGTTCCTCTCGCCGCAGCCGTTCGGGCCAGTTCCGCGCGTAACCGCCGCCCTGCGTGGCGCGTCGGCACCACGATCAGGCAACTCCGCAGATCCAGCGGCCCCGGCCCCGGCCAGTCCCGCGACAGCACCTCCACCGCCGCTCGCAGGACCGGGGTTTTCCAGTCGTGGAAATGCCGGGAAATGCTCACCCCCGAACCCTGACGGAAAGAACCGTAAAAATCAATTTCAACCCGGCATGTGCCGGCGGCCATGTCCGGCCATTGCCATCCCAGGTTTTCCAGGCTCATGCGGCCACCGTCCGTTCGCGGCCAAAGTAAAAAAAAGGGGCGTTTATTCTTTCCGGCCCACTGGACCCGTGGCACAATGCAATGGGCAAACGCAACAGGAGCATTCAGCCATGCAAACCGCACTGCCGGCGGAATTCAAACGGGGCCAGGTGTTGCAGCTCGACGGCGTGCCGTACCTCATCGAAGAACTGCACGTCACGGGAACGGCGAAGACCAAGCACAAGCTGCATGTCCAGGTCCGGAATCTCCACAACGGCCACGTGTTCGAACGGACGTTCCCGGACAACGAGCGGGTGCCGACGGCGGAACTGGAATACCGGCGCGCCAGTTACAGCTATGCCAGGGATAACGTCTTCATGTTCCTCGACGCGGAAACCTTCGTAGAACTCTCGCTGACCGGCGACCAGCTCGGCCCCCGCCGCTATTTCCTCAAGGAGAACGAGGAATACCGCACGGTAGTCCTGGAAGGCCGGCTGCTGGATATCGTTTTACCCGACATCGTGACCCTGAAGGTGCGGGAGACCGCCCCGGCGCAGCACGGCGGCGGCGATTCCGCCTGGAAATCCGCGGTCATGGAAGGCGGCCTGGAAATCCAGGTGCCGCTGTTCATCGCCCCCGGCGAATCCCTCCTGGTCGACACTAAGACCCGCAAATACGTCGGCAAGTCCGGATGAGAGGTGGCGGTGGCTGGCTGTATATTGTAGAACCTGTTTCGACCCCGACTTTGCCACGCGAAGCCTGTAGCCGCGCACGGTGGGCGCGGGGCTGTTGACGAACCGCTGAAACACTTGCCATGACTCCAAATTTACCTTAGTAATATAGAACTAGCCCGGTTGCACGCAGCGTGTGAAAGCTACAGCAGAACGCCTTTACTGGATTATGATTGTTGTATTGCCGTGCGCTTTTGTGTTAGCGGCGGGAGCCATGGGGGTATGGGCCTTGATGGATATGCCCGTGATGGGAATCAAGCTGGCCTTTGCGGATCATGGCATTCGGGTTGCGGCGATTGAGGACGATGGACCCCTGGCGGGGCTGATTGTGCCAGGGGAATATGTGCGCGCCATCGGGAACGTACAATTGGAGCGTGACGACATCCTGCGTTATCCCGAATTTGTTGAGCGGAGGGATGAAAACGCCTGGTGGAACCGGCAGAGAGCCATATACGACGAATTGAAAAATAACAATCCGGTTGATCTGGCCATCGTTTCGTCCGCTCAGGAAGAAAGAACCATCCAGATCAAAACCATTCAGTGGCCGCTGCGGTCGGTGATGACGCGCGGATTTCCCGTCTTCCTGTCCGGCGCGATCCTGGCCGTCATGTCGCTCGTCATATATGCCTTGAGTCGCAGTCCGGTGCACCGCACCTGCCAGGTGTTTTTCGTGTCGCTGGGACTTTACCACATGGTGACGGCCCCCATGGCCTTGCGGGAGATTGCGCTGTGCCCCTGGATGGAGCGGGGGATGGCTTACGTGGCTTTCATCTCCGCGGGGGCTTGCATTGCCTTGGCCCATTTTTCGTTGATTTTTCCCAGGCGCAAGAAGTGGGTGGTGACGCACCCCTGGCTGCTTGGACTCCCCTATCTGTATTTTGCGGTGTCGGTTGGCCTGTATCTGGCCGGCATCACGGCGTTTGGCTCCACCTGCCTGTGGGTCGTGTTCTGGGCTCTGCTGATCGTGGGGGCTACCCTGCATGCCTATGTGACCGAGGAAGACCTGTTGCTGAAGCGCCAGATTCTGCTGTTCCTGATGATTCCCGTCTTGCTGGCCATTTTCTTCTGCATGTACATCATCATTCCCGGCGTCATGCGCACCAACATGTTTCAATATTCGTATTTTGCGATTCTATCGATCGCCTCGGTCTTTTCAATGGCGCTGGCGGTGGAAAACCAGCGCATCTATCAAGCGGCGCTCGCAAAGGAGCAGGCCGATCTGCGGGACCGGCTGCAGATGGTGCGCGAGGTGCACGACAACTTCGGCAACGTGTTGTCCGGCATCGTGCGACTGGCAGACCGGGGGCATTTGCCTGACGGCGCGGATTCGGCCGCCTCCGCGGTGCTGCCCCAGATCCACGGGGTCGCCCAACACTGTCTGACGGAGATGCGGGACTTTATGGTGGCGATTGATCCGGTGTCGTCCCGTTGGGAAGACTACGTGGTCCAATGCCGCGAACATTTCGCAGACTATCTAGCCGCTTTCAACATCCGGCTGACCTTGCATGCGGCGATCGATGCGGCTTGCGAAACCATCCGTCCGTCGGTGCAGTACCATTTGACCGGAATTTTACGGGAGGCGCTTGGAAATGTGATCAAGCATGCGGGGGCGGATGAAGTCCATGTCGAACTGGTGGTTCGCCATGGGGGATCGGAACTGACGATTGAAGACAATGGCGCGGGGTGCCGGGAGCCCGCGCGGACCTTCGATGCCTATGGGCTGTCCAACATGGAAGGTCGGGCCAAAGAGCTGGGCGGGAGTTTCCGCATGGAATCGACCGCCGGAGGGTGCCGGTTGCGGGTTGGATTTTCTCCCTAAACAGCGGGCCGGTCCGATTCAATCGTCGATTTCCTTGGTGCGCCGGTAAATGGCCCACCGCACGAGATCGGTTTGACTGTCGATGTCGAGCTTGCGGCGGATGTTCAAACGGTGGGTTTCCACTGTTTTCACGCTGATATCCAATGCCAGCGCGATGCGGGCGGTGGTGAGTCCCTCCGCAAGCAAATCGAGAATTTGCTGTTCCTTCTTCGACAATGACGCGCGGATGGGCGGGGAGAGACGGTGGGGAAGGCGACAAGATTGGATCCGCCAGCGTTTCTCCAGTTGGGGGGATTGATAGATCTGTCCGTTGAGAACCGTACGGATGGCATGGACGATTTCGTCTTCCGGCTGATCCTTCCTGACCAGACCCCGGGCGCCGACGGAAAAGGCGGCCGGAGCGCTGATCATTTCGTCGTGGCAGGTGAAAATCAGTATTGGAATGGCAGGGAACGCCGCCGTCAGATGTCGGGTGGCGACCAAACCATTGGTACCATTCATGGAGATGTCCATGATGATCAGATCGGGCATATGCGTTTGCAAAAAGGCGCTGGCCGATTCAGGGGTCGGGCAAGCACCTACAATGGATAAATCCGGGTGCCGGGCCAGCAGGATGCGCAATCCCTCGTGCACGATCGGGTGGTCATCCACCAGGAGAATATGACGGGTTCGGCTCACGGCGCGGGGACGGGATCAACTGAGGTGATTTTCCCACAGAACGGCCTGCTGCATCAAGTGGGACAGGTCGCCCAGGCGCAGCTTTCTTTTGATCCGGAGTCGATAGGCATGCACGGTATATTCGCTCAAGTGCATCACTTCGGCAATATGCTGGGTTGTGTAGCCCTTGCCGAGGAATCGAAAGAGTTCCAATTCGCGATCCGACAGCAGGTCCCGGGGTGCCTCGGAGAAAGTCCGGGCGTTGCCTGATGCCACTGGGTCCGAACGCGCCTGACCGCTGAGCACGGTCTTTACGGTACTCAGCAGCTTCTCAGGTGAGGCAGATTTGGGAAGGAATTCGCACGCGCCCGAGCGGAAGAGCCGAGGGGCATACTCTTTTTCATCGAGGACACTGAAAACGAGAATGGGGGTTTGATGGTGAAATTTAGAAAAAAGCCAGACGAGTTTAAGACCGTCACAGTCTCTGATTGCCGGCTCCATGATGATCAGGTCGGGGTGGGGACGATGCAGCCACTGAAGGCATTCATCCCGAGTCGCGGCTACTCCGATAACCTCCAGTTGGGCTTGCCGAGTCAACCAGGCAGTCAATCCTCTGGAGACGGCAGGATAAGGTTCCACCAGCAGAATCCGCCTCCGGCCAGGTTCAGAAGCACTCATCATGTTTACATGATTACTGCCAAATACATTCGAATATCAAGAAAACAGTATCATGAATTCAGCCAGACTCGGAAACGCCGCGTCGTTACTGATTCCCAAAAGTATACAAAAAACCCCGATAGACTTAACGCCTGCGATTGTGCCAATTTCAAAACAAGCGGGAGTCTCATTATGTATAAGTATATACAATAAGAATATTGACTCACACATGTGAAGATGCTTGACGGCCTCTGTGTTCAGTAGTCAAACTATTTATGGAAAAAGAACCTTACCAGACAGAATGTCATCCGGTGACATAATGAGCGGACCACAACTAGCGAATTCAAAAGGACAATCGAACGATGAGCCAGGGCAAATCCAGGATAGCGGTGATGGTGCTTCTAATCGGTTCTGTTATCATGGCATCAGGGGCAACGCCATATGTGGAAACATGGAATGAGGATATTCAGGGATGGGGGGATCGGGACGCCGCGGGCTTAGCTGTCCAACATGATTCTGAATCGGGCATTCCCCCGGGAGCCCTCATGGGGATGTTTTCGCCGCAGGAAGTTCCAATGCCCGAGGCGGACGCATTCCATGCAACCGCGACTTCCTCTGCCGGGGCATATATTGGAAATTATTGGCAAATGCAAGACGGATTCTTCGGCTGGCGTTTCGATTTCTATGCCGCGCGGGTGTTACCTTCGGATTTGGTGGTGCGTTTCGGCGGCGCCGGAAATGTGTTTTTTACCAATGTGAAACCCCAAGTGGGTGGCACCGGGACATGGTATGCCGTACAAACGCCGGCGACATATGAGGGTTGGTTTGGCGGCACCGAAATTCAATGGTCCAATGCTCTTGCAAACGTGGAGTTTGTCGAGGTGCAATTGACCCGCAACACAACGCAAGAACAAATCTACTACATAGATAATTTCAGCAATACATCGGAAGATTCAAGCGGGGTTGTATTATATTACTTTATCGCACGGGAGGAAAACGGCCATGTTGTGCTCCACTGGCGTACGGCCTCGGAAAATGACACGGTTGGATATTGGGTGGAACGTTGGGATCGGACCCATTGGGTTCGGGTGAATGACGAAATCATCTATGCTCGCGGTGATGACGGCATGGGTACCGCATATGCCCTGGTGGATGATAAGGCAAAAGCCGGTGTCGCTTATCGCTATCGATTGGTGGAGGAAGAGGTCGAGGGCGAACAGGTATATGGCCCATTTCACCGGATCGCAAGTGCACTGGCATTCCCTTGTCCGGTTATGCCAGCGCAGGAAGGAATGTGCATTCGTTGGTTAAGTCGTCAGGGCGAGAATTATAATATTCTGCGGACCAGTGACATGTGCGATGGATTTGTTCCGATCGCCATCGGCATCGCCGCCACGCCTCCAGAGAACGAATACATCGACAAAACGGCCGGAAGCAGAGGAATTTACCGGATCGAATTGCAGGAAGACTGACATTTACAAAAAGGCCCGATGGACAGCAAGCGGCAGCGGAGGCGCTTTGGCGCAGTTGAGAAAATCAAAGACGCCCATGTAGGGGCTTGAGATGTGGATCAGGCATTTCATCATGAGCCATCTCGCCGGATCCCGACTCTCCATCATACGTTGGGTATTGCCATCGTGTGTTGATGTGCAGAAAACAACGCTGTGGTTGCCAAGTCAATGTGAAACGCCGACGTAGTCACAATGGCAGGCACATTGCGCTGTATGCAATATCGGAGAAGTCGTGAAAAGTATTAGTGAACTGCATGCAATGTGGGCGGTTTTATCGCCCGCATATTCTTTCGAGGCGTCGCGCCATCTGAAAACATGGGTGGAATACGGAAAGCGGCGGCAGTTCAATGAAACAGGAGGAATGGCAGTTGCGCACGACGCTTCCGCGGGAACCCCAGCCGACTTACTCATGGGTTGGTTCGGCTTCCCGAAACATTCTGTGCCGGAAGTATATGCATTTCGGGCGGCTGAAGGTTCATCGGCCAGCGCATTCACAGGGAATGATGGGGGCCTTCCCCATGGTTATGAAGGCTGGCGATTTTCATGATCGTGCCGAACATATCCGTGCCGTCGGATGTTCTGGTTCGTATTGGAGGCGCGGGTTCCGTCTTTATTGTTCCTGTCAAACCGCATAATGGCGGAATTGGCGAGTGGTGTAATTTGCACACCTTCGCATCGTATGTGGGGTGGATCGAGGGTACAGAAACGCAATGGTCCCATGCTCTCGTAAACGTGATGTACGCCGAAATTCATACCATGCGCAGCGGAACTGGTGAACAGATTTGCCGTGTGGATGGGTATGCCAACGCCGCCGATGGATTTGTCGTTCTGGAGATCAGCCAAACCTCCATCAAGATCCGCGAAAACGGCGAAGTTCGTTTCCACGTATGGTTGAACCTGGAGCCCGCATCGACGGTGGTGGTAACGGTGTCGCGCACATCCGGCAGTGAGAGCATTGTCGTTCAAAAAGGCGCGAAAATGGCGTTCGAGCCGATCCGTCGGGATGCTGGGCAGGAGGTGAGTCTTTCGCAGGCGTCGGACGCAAATTCGCCGAGCAAAGAGGCCACCTTATCGGCGTCCATAGAAGGGGGCGAGGATGTGACCAATGAAACCGTGGCCGTGGGCAGCGGTGTCGGCGTAAACCTTGCTTTCGCCTCGGCGGGAAGCGTCGCAACCGCACAGACGGGCTCTTGGTCCCGGACCGGACAGGTTAATGACGGAGTACATGCCGTTCGGACCAACGATGGTTGGACGGCGTGGACGAACTTATCGGCGCCGGGGTTTATGGCGCTGGATCGCCAGCAAGCCTTGACGGTCTTGCGGGTGCGTTTGCTGAACTGGAACTGGTTCCGGCCGATCCAGCGGTATCAGATGGAGTTGTCGAGGGACAAAGAAACCTGGACGATCCTGGCGAATGCGAGTGTCAACGTCCGCGAAGGCGGCGCGCTATTCGAGAATCCCATCACCGGGATTCCGGCGGGCATGGCCTGGACCTGCGGGGATAAAAGGTTGGTGGGGCAGAGCGGCGTGACCTTTGAGTTCAAATCGGCCAACTGGAATGTCTGGCGTCTGGTGACGGGGGCTCAGGCGGCGGACGAGAACCGCGACAACGAAACAGCGATGTTCATGCTGTCGATGCTGGGGTTCTCGCAGGACGCGACAGTATTGGCAATGGCACTGGACAGGGACATTGGCGAGACTCTGGCTCTGGCCTCGCGAGGAACGACCATCGCGCGGAAGAAGGCGATCCGGGCGGTGCAGTTGATTGACGGCCTCCAGGCTTTGAGCCTGCTGAATTCCGAGTTGGAAGTCGACAGCTCCCCGTCTCCCCCGCAGGGGCAAGGACAGTCTTTGACCCTGAGTCGGGAGGGCAGTTCCATCTCGGCGCTGACCAGCGGCGGGCCGCAAAACGAGACCGATTGGCTGGCCGTGGAGGTGACCGAGGAATCGCGATCGGATGCCCGGATACTCTACAGCCAGGATTACGAGGACTGGCGGTCGTTGTCGGAGGACATGGAGGCGAATCCGGTTGCGCTGAACTTCCTGTGTCGGCTCTTCCCGGGCAATGGCGCCGCCGCCGTGTCCCATGTGGTGGATATTTGGGCGAATCCCAGCGGGATTAGGGCAGTGGAGGAATTGTGATTGCGGGAGAAGAGTACCCGGATCATGCGGGGAAGACGGATGGATCGTCGCAATCGATAAACGGGTTAACGCGATGTGGAGCGGGTGTCGATGGGGGCGAAGGGGCGGAGGTTGTGACGATGAAGTCAAAGAACGCTGGCGGACGCGGATCGCGCTGCGGTTCTCTGGGGAACAAACTGAAGCGCGCCTCGTTGCTGATCGGGGCCTGCAGTGGATTGTGGACAGTGGCCGCCTCGGCCCAGGAATCCATCACGCATGTTGTTTTCGGTTATACCGGCAGCAATCAAACGTTCACGGTCCCGGCGAATGTGAACCAGGTCATGCTCACGATGTGGGGCGCGGGCGGCGGGGGGGGGGCGGGGACCGGCGGGGCGGGCGGTTATTCCAAGGGGTTGATTGCCGTCACGCCGGGGCAGGAGTTGACCGTCATTGTCGGCGGCGGCGGACAAGGGTGCCAATCCTTGGCACGGGGGGGCTGGCCCAACGGGGGGGATTCCGGGAATACGAACGCCGGATACTATGGCGCGGGCGGCGGTGGCCGTTCGGCTGTGACGACGAGTGAAGGAGTTGATCTGATTGTGGCCGGCGGCGGCGGCGCGGCCGGGGCGCACCCCGAGACGGCACAGCCGGGCGGCGCGGGCGGCGGGGAGACCGGCGAGGATGCGCCGGCCAGTCCGTGGTACGGCGACTCTGGCAAGGGCGGCACCCAATCCGCCGGCGGTTCGGGCGGTGATCTGGGCGGTGAGCCGGGGAACTTCCATTGGGGCGGGCACGGCCGGGAGTCGAGCGGCACGGGCGGCGGGGACGGCTACTACGGCGGGGGCGCGGGGGACGATCACCAGGGCGGCGGTGGCGGCAGCGGTTACATTGGCGGGCCGGGCGTGACAGCGGCGAAAACGAAGGCGGGTATTCTTCAGGAACCGGCCGGAACAACCGATTTGCTCTACGAGCACCCCCGTGGACAGGGTGGTGCCGACAGCTCGGATGGCCACCACGGTCGGGTGGTTGTTTCCTATCCCACTCACGAAATATTCACCATGACGTTCGACTCTCTTGTTGAAGGCTCGTCATTCTCGCGGAACGCAGTGTATGAGGAAAACGGCATTCGAGCGGTCAGCCATTCCGACAACGGGGGGTTCTACGACCCTTTGAACGGATTTGCGACCACGCCCTTGTACCTTGATGGAAACGACCAATATATCGAATTCAGCCGGATCAACGGAAGGCCGTTTGACCTGACGAGCTTTTGGTTGTTAAGCACCGGCCAAGCCGATGGATGGATCGAAACCTCCAAAACGGAGGGGCAGATTCCGATTGGATCGCCGACGGCGCCGACACAATTGGAGTTTTCGGACGCAGAGTTTACCGGGATAACCTGGTTTCGCGTCGGCACGCCGGAGCAGGCCATGCAGGTGGACACAATCGTAATCAGGGATTACGTCGTTCTGATGCCGTCCAGCAACCGGGTGGTATGCCCTCTCGTCATCGAAAACAACTCGCCAACGGCTTTGCAAAACCATCCGGTATGCATCGAGTTGAACACGGCGGTGCAGATAGCGAACAATGCCATGCGTCCAGATTGTGGCGACATCCGCGTTTTCGATGAAACGGGTGGCGTACGGCTGAGTTACTGGGTTGACCCGGACACGTTGGACAGCGTTCAAACACGGATTTGGGTCAGGATTCCTGTCATTCCCGCCCAAGGGGAAACGATTGTCTATTTGCATTACGGCGATGCCGATGCAACATCGCTGTCCAGCGGCGACGATACCTTTGATTTCTTCGACGATTTTTCGGGGAATGAAATTAATGTCGAGAAGTGGACCGTGGCGGATGCCGCCGGGTGGAGCGTGTCCGGTGGATGGCTCCATGGAACCAGCACGTTGGGACGCCTGGAGTCTATCCCCGTGTTTGGTGCGGGTGCCACGCTCGAAATCAAAACCAGACTGGGAATCTTGGCTCCAAACGGTCATATGGCAGGCGGGTTCTACGATCAATCCGCCGACGGTTTCGGATATCTCTGGCATCCGGCGAATGATCATTATCGAAACGATGGGAATTGGGTCATGATTGAGCCTTCGCTTGTTCCAGATGATTATTGGTTGCGGATCTCCTCGATCAACCCGAGTCAGGTTACCTATGCCGTATGGGCGCATCATGACCTGGGCGAGGCGATTCGGGGAGGGGTGGTGGACAACCGCATATCGAACGAGTCTGTTGTCTTGGGCCGGCGATACGACGAACAACATCCCGGGCAGGCCTATGAAGCATCATGGGACTGGATACGCATTCGGCCGTATTTGGCGGTTGAGCCGACAGTGACGTTTCTTCCGAGCAACGCCGTAGCGATACGGGGACGGGTGTTGGATGCGGCGACGGGTGATGGAGTCCAAGGCGTTCGTGTGCAGTTCTCCGATCTCGGACCGGCCACGACGGGCAGCGACGGGCGGTATGTGAAATATGTCCCGTTCAATTGGAGCGGGGCGGTCATGCCTGAAACGCATGACATATGGTCGTATGACCCGGCTGAACGTCATTATGACCATGTCCAGGAAGATCAGGAAGATCAGGATTACGAGCTGCGGGGAACCGAGAATTGGCTGTTCCGGCGTCCGGTTGTGGTGGAAAACCGGTTGACCGCGACGTTGTTCAACTTCCAGGTGTGCGTGGAGATGGACACCCAATCTCTCATGGCTGATGGCCGAATGCGTTCAGATGGGGGCGATATTCGTTTTATGACGGGGCCAGGGGGGGGGGGATTGAGTCATTGGGTTGAGCCGGACACCCTGGGTACAACCAATACGCGGCTATGGGTCAAGGTGCCGGTTGTTCCCGCCGGGGGAGAGATCGTCCTGCAACTGTACTACGGTTGCGGTACAGCGGCTTCGGTGGCGGACGGGGATGGCACATTCGACTTTTTCGATGACTTTACGGGGAACGACATCAACACCCAGAAATGGGATATTGTGCATAGCGCGGGGTGGCATGTGTCCGACGGATGGCTCCAGGGAACCAGCACCCTGGGACGCCTGAAGTCCATTCCCGTATTTGGCGAGGGCACTACGCTCGAAATCAAAACCAGATTGGTGACCGTGGCGACAAACGGTCATATCGTGGGTGGTTTCGCCGATCTTTCCGGCAACTGCTTCGGGTATCTTTGGCATTCGGAGCATGACTGGTATCGAAACGGCAGGAGTTGGACCATGATTGAGCCTACGCTTGTGCCGGATGATTATTGGTTGCGGATTTCCTCGATCAACCCGAACCAGGTATCCTATGCGGTATGGGCGAACCGTAATATGACCGCAGCGCTCCGGGAAGGTGTGGTGAGCAACTGCGTATCGAACGAGTCTGTCGCCTTGGGGCGACGATATGACGACGAATATGCCGGGCAATCGTACGAGGCGTACTGGGATGTTGTGCGAGTGCGCAAGTATGCGTCCATCGAGCCTGTAGTATCGCTGGGCGACCCGCAAATCGCGGGGCCGTCCGTCGAGATATCGGGTCGCATCCTGGATGCGTCGGCGGAGGAAGGATTGGCGGGGTGGCCGTTAATATTTGAGAATCATTGGATTGGTGCGATCACGGACGAAGGCGGTTGGTATCGGCATGCCGTGCCGGAGGGATGGAGCGGACGCGTAACGCCGTCGGCATGCGGTCTCTTTTCCCCCGCTTTTCGGGAATACCAGGATCTGGATGATAACCAACCCGATCAGGATTATCAGTTGCAGGCGTTGTCAGACCCCGGATTGTTCACCTTGGTGGAGCCCACGAACAATGCCACGGTTGTCAATATGGCGCGGCTGAGATGGACGGCCTCGCCATGTGCGACGGAATACGAGGTCCATGTGGGCATGCAGGGCGATTCGCAGTGGGTGGGTACGACATCCGGGTGCGAATGGGATTTCACGGTTCCGGAAGATGGCGACTACTCATGGCATGTGGTAGCGCGCAATGCCGCCGGCACGCAACGGGTGCCGGAGGCGGAGCAATGGACATTTGCGGGCAAAACATGGCGGCGCATGACGGGAACTGTTTATATCGCAACCAATGATTTATCATATGATCATCAAGCCGTACTGGTGGACGGTGCGCATCTGACCATCGATGGGCTGCATACGTTTACGGCCCTGCTCGTGACCAATGGGGCGACTGTAACCCACTCGCAGGCGGTTGGGGACGGGCAAGTCCGGATGGGATTGACGGTTTTGGGGGATCTGCAGATCAGCGTGAACAGTTGCTTGGACGTGAGCGGGAAGGGGTGCGTGGATAGCGGGTTGGGCAATTATGTGGGGGGCAGCCACGGCGGGCGGGGGGGCGATTACCGCACGAATCCATCGCGGCCGTGTTTCGGGGATTTCCGCGAGCCGGCGGACTACGGGGGCGGGTCGATGGGCTCGTACGGGGGCGGGATCGTGAAGATCGTGGCGGGGACGCTGCGGGTGGACGGGGCGATTGTGGCGGATGGAGTGATGACGGACGCTTCTGCGGGGGGCTCTGCCGGGGGCTCGATCTGGCTGGACGTGGGGCGGTTGGAGGGCGATGGGCAGATCCGGGCGAACGGCGCTTCGACGGACTGGACGAGTGGCGGCGGCGGTGGGCGCGTGGCGATCTACTACGACGAGATCGTGGATTTCGATCTGGCGGGCCAGGCATGGGCGCAGGGGGGGGCGCATGGCTGGGGAGAGAATGTTGAACATGGCGGGGCGGGGACGGTGTATCTGAAGGACAAGGCGCAGGCGCTGGGGGTGTTGGTGATCCACAACGGGACGACCGGAAGCAACGCGGCGGCGACGGAGTTGAGCGGGGACATTGCGGAACCGTTGACGGTGCGGAATGCGTCGGTGGAACTCCAAGGGACCCTGACGCTGGGAACGATGGATGTGGGCGGCAGCGTGGTTCGCCACGAGGGGGCGGTGACGCTGGGCGAGTTGGCGTTGAGCGGGCAATCAACGTGGATCAACAACGGGACATTGACGATCCACGACGGGTATACCGTGCAGAACTCGACGTGGATCAACAACGGGAACTTTCATCCGCCGACGACAGACCTGGTGGTGGACGGGTACACGTATGTGATCAACAACACACAGACCTGGGCGACGGTGCAGGTGATCAACGGCGGCCGGATCGTGCACGATCTGGCGAGCGGGACGAACGTGAACCGGATGGTATTGAACGCCGAATCGGTCACGATCGACGAGACCTCGATGATCGACGTGAGCGGGAAGGGGTGCGTGGATAGCGGGTTGGACAATTATTATGTGGGGGGCAGCCACGGCGGGCGGGGGGGCGATTACCGCACGAATCCATCGCGGCCGTGTTTCGGGGATTTCCGCGAGCCGGCGGACTACGGGGGCGGGTCGATGGGCTCGTACGGGGGCGGGATCGTGAAGATCGTGGCGGGGACGCTGCGGGTGGACGGGGCGATTGTGGCGGATGGAGTGATGACGGACGCTTCTGCGGGGGGCTCTGCCGGGGGCTCGATCTGGCTGGACGTGGGGCGGTTGGAGGGCGATGGGCAGATCCGGGCGAACGGCGCTTCGACGGACTGGACGAGTGGCGGCGGCGGTGGGCGCGTGGCGATCTACTACGACGAGATCGTGGATTTCGATCTGGCGGGCCAGGCATGGGCGCAGGGGGGGGCGCATGGCTGGGGAGAGAATGTTGAACATGGCGGGGCGGGGACAATATACCTGGAAAATCGTCGCGGGCCGGCAATCATTCTATCCAGTGTCCCCGCAGGTCCAATCAACACACCCGTAGACACAGTCGAGATCCATTTCCTTTCCTCCATCGATCCGTCCACGTTCACTGTGGACGACGTCGTGTTGACCGGACCTTCCGGTCCGATCGTGCCGGATAATGTCGTACCGTCGAACAAACTATGTTACCTTGTTAATCTGTCCGCCCCGTTGACGGAGGAAGGGAGGTATGAACTGACCATCGGGCCGGACATCCGCACGTTGAATGGCGTGGCAATGGATCAGAATCGCAACGGCATTCCCGATGAACCGGACGGGGATGTGTATCGGGACAGCTTTGTCATCGATTGCGAGGCGCCGGCGGCTCCAGAGATCACAACTCATCCTTTGGCGCCTGTAACCAATTACCTCCGGGCGGTCCTCGCAACGCTTCAAGGGACCCGGGAAGACCAGTTGTCCGTGTGGGTCCAAGGCGTGCTTCGCATCGCCGAGGGAGGGGGCGCCTGGTCGTGCAGCGTGGAGCTGACGCAGGGTGTCAACACGGTGCTCGTGCACGCCCGGGATCAGGCCGGCAATTGTTCGACCACCAATGAGGTCTTGTTCCTTGTGGACACGGTGGCGCCGGCAGTGACCGGCGTTTCTCCGGAGCATCAGACGCGCACCAATGTGCCGCCGGGTACTATTCGCCTGGACTACACGGAGATCACCAGCGGATTGGATGTGTCCCGTTCAGCCATTGACGTCTCGCGGGCGGGCTTGTCGATACCGGGTCAATGGGCTGTTGCCTCCGATTCTTTGACCTTTACGCCAGCGGGGGCTTTGCTGGACGGGCTTCATCAGGTGTCGGCCGTCCTGGTCGACGCTATGGGGAATACAGGCGTGTATTCTTCGGTGTTTATGGTGGATTCGATTACGCCGCCGCCGCCCGTTGTCCAGCCCATCGTCAGTCCGACGACTATCCGTCAACAGACTTTTTCCGGGGCCAAGGAGGCCGATACTGCGATCTACCGAAACGGGCAGCAGGTGGTCGGCCATACCTCATCAACCAACTGGTCATTCTCCCAGTCCTTGGCGAACGGGCTCAATACGTTTGCCTTCACGGCCCGCGACCAGGCCGGAAATGAAAGCGATCCCGTTGTGGCTATGATTGTTTATGACGACTTGGCGCCCGGGCCCGTGACGGTGACGGCGGATGGGGATCGCGACGGGCTGAGCGTGGCGTTGAATTGGAGCGGTTACGACGAGGTGGTCACAGGTGACGATATCTCGCACTACACGGTCTACCAGTCGGGCGCAGCGTTCACGAATCTGGGGCAGGCGGTGGCGATCGGTACGCAGACGCGGCACCAGAAGAGTTACATCGTCACGAATCTGCAACGGAGCACAACCTATCATTTTGCGGTGGTGGCGAGGGATCTGGCGGGCCAGTTCATTCCAGCGGTGACGTCGGTGTCGGCGACCACGGTGGATGTGACCCCGCCGTCGAATCCGTCGGGGCTGCGGTTCGATTGCTTTGCCACGAACCTGATCGCGCGCTGGACGCCGCCTGCGAACGCGGACCTGGCGGGTCAGCGGGTGTATTTCAACGGGGCCCTGACGGCAGTGGAGCTGCCGGCATCGGCGACGGAATACGACGCGGGGGGGGGATTGGATTCCGCGACGGCGTATCCGGTACGGGTGACGGCGTACGACCAGGATGATAACGAGAGTGCGGGGGCGAACGCGACGGGGATTACGTGGCTGTCCAATCCAACGGACGTGACGGTGACGCCGTACAGCGGATTGGCCGACCTGACCTGGTCGGCCTCGACCCCGACGAATTATGTGAAACACTACGCGATCTATGTGCACACGTCGGCGTTTGCGTCGGTGGCGGGAATGACGGCGCAAGTGACGCGGACGACGACATGGGGTTCGGTGGCGGGCTTGAAAAACAAGCGCACATACCACTTCGGAGTGGCGGCTGTGAACCGGTCGGGCGGCATGGATCCGGCGATCATCAGCTGGCCGGCGACGCCGCGAGCGGACACCGAAGGTCCGGTGTTGAGCCATCTCCGATTTGATTCGACGCCGCTGGCTTCCTCGCTGGTCATCCGCCGGCCGGGAACTTTCTGGGTCGAGGCAAGCGACCGGGCCGGGGTATCGCGGGTGAAGTTTTGGGTGAATGGGGCGCTGCTGGTGTCGACGGCGAACGGGACGACCAATTGTTCGGCGTTCTGGAATGCGGCACACACGACGAACGACGGGTTGCACGAGCTGGAAATTCGGGCGTATGACAGCTTGAACAACGAAACAGTCTTGTCCACCAACGTGAATGTGACGCTGGCCGTGCCGACGGCGCCGACGATCACCGCACCGGCAAACAGGATGTTTTTGAACCGGACGCAGGTTGCTGTGACGGGCACGGGGGCGGCATATGCCGATTCAGTGGTGCTGTACGTGAACGGAACGGCGGAGACAGGGCGCGTGGTGGTGCTGTCTTCGGGTGCGTTTCAGGGGACGGCGACGCTGGCGGAGGGGACCAATGTGCTGCGGGCGGCGGCGGTGAACCGGGCGGGGGAGGGGGCGCTCTCGGCCCCGGTGACCGTGACGGTGGATCTTTCCGTCCCGGATGCTCCGCGTTTTCCGCAGGCGACGGCGCGCGCGGACGGAGAGGTGGAGTTGAGTTGGATGGAGGGGGCGAACGTGCGGGGCTATCGGTTATACGGGGCGAGTGTCCCTTTCGAGAACCAGGATGCCTCGCTGCGCTTGAATGCCATGGATTGGCTGGGAACGAATTACCGGGATCTGCCCGCAACGGATGGAAACTGGTATTATCGCATCAGCGCAGTGAATGCCGCGGGGACAGAAGGTCCGCTGTCGGCGATCGTGTCGGCGGTGTCGGACCGCGTGCCGCCGCGGGTGGTTGAGGCCGATTACGCGACAACGGGCGTGTATGACCCATCAAGCGGAACATTTGGCCGGGGCCGGGTGACGGTGACGCTGAAGCTTGACGAGGAGCTGCTGGCCGCGCCGTTTTTCAGTCTGAACGTGCCGGGCGCGTTGCCGATTTCCGTGGCGATGACGCGCAGTGAAACCAACGTGTTGATTTGGCGGGGCGCGTTTGACGTTACCGCCTCCACGCCGGGGGGCACGGCCCATGCGGTGTTTTCGGGACGGGACAAGGCGGGCAACCGGGGGACGGAGATCGAGGCGGGCATCGCAATCGAGATCGACACGGCCGGACCGGTGATGCGCGACTTGCAGGTATCGCCAGCGGCGCCGATCCGGAATGATTCGGCGAGTCCGTTGAGCGTGGAGGTGGTGGCGGTTTTTGACGCGGAGGATACGCCGGTGGGTGGGCCACGGCTGATGTGGAGGTTGACCGAATCGTCGCCGGAGTGGGCGGAGTTGAGCATGGAGCAGGTAACGAGCTCATCCTGGGCAGGAACGGTGGTTTTGTCGGCATCCGCAGGGCAGAATCCGGAAAATCTGGAGTTCTCGTACGAGGGGCAGGATGCGTTGGGCAACACGGGGGGGGACATAGAGGGTGCGGGTTGGTTCCAAGTGTATCAGGGTGACTTGCCACCGCTGGAAGCTCCTTGGGGAGTGACGGGCACGGCGTTGCCGGACGGTTGGGTGCGCTTGGAGTGGGCGGGGGTGGATGAGGCGGCGGATTACGCAGTGTTCATGGGGCCGTCAAGCGAGGCCCTGTCTTTCGTGGAGCAAACGGGAGGGACGCAGGAGTGGAGCGCCCGGATGGGGGATGCCTCCAATTGGTATGGAGTGGCGAGCGTACGGCAGGCGGGCGAGCTGAGCTCGACCAGCGCAGTGTCCTCGGTACGGCTGGTGACGGATGCGCAGGCCCCGGCGGCACCGGAGAACATTCAAATCACTCTCTATGGCAACGGGATGTACGTGACTTGGGACGCGGTGGCCGAGACAAATGTACGGTACCGGCTCTATCGGGACTCTTCGCCGATTGCGTCGGTGGAGGGATTGAGCGCATTGGTGACGAATATTCCCAGACCCGAGGCCTTGGACCGGAATCCAGCCCAAGGGCCTCTGTATTATGCGGTCACCGCGACAGATACGGCGGGGAACGAGTCGGCATCCTCGGCCAATGCGCATACGAATCTGTCTTTGTTGCCGGTGAACTCCCTCAAGATTCGGTTGCCAGAAGGGGGCTTCCCTGTTTTGTCTTGGACGCATGCCGCGCCCAGCGGGATCGCAGGTTACAATCTGTATTTGGGGGATGGAGATGATAACAGGCTGGTAGCCGAGTTGACGAGTGCACAGGCAACAAACTGGATGGATACGGGCTATATGGGGGATGTCCGACAATACACGGTGCGGGCGCGGGATGCGAGGGGCCAGGAAAGCGTGCCGCGCAGCGTTTTGTTGCCACGGCTGGCATTGCGCGCGCCCGCCGATGCGACGTTGAGGCGTGGGATGATGAACCGCCTGGTCTTCACCGCCGACAACCTCATGGACACGGCCCTGACGAATGTGCAGGCGCGCGTGGCGGCGGGCGGACATCTGCATCAAACCGAGCCGTTTGATGTGGCACCGGGCGAGACTCCCGTGGCGGTGGTGGTGGGCGGATATTCGAATCTGCCGCCTATGGCGACGTTGACCAATACGCTGGCGTTGACTTCGCAGCAAGGCGAGGTGGAAATCACGGGGGTCTCGTCGCATGAAGTGGTCAACGACTATCTCGTGGCCCGGATTATGAATGGCGAGTTGAATCGGGGAGGAACGACCGAGATATGTTTTGAGATTCATAACACTTCGGAAGAGCCGGCGGAGATCGTGCTGGCCAGTGGCATGGGGAGCCAGCCGTCGCCCGAAATCCGTGTCAAGCTGCTGACAATCGATGGCATGGTTCTGTCGACCGCCTCTCCCAAACAGATGACAGGGGAGAAGGTCGTGACACTGGCATCCAAGGTGTCTGTTGCGCGGGTGCCAGCGGGTGAGAGCTTCACCTCCGAACCCTTTGCGCTCATTGTGCCGACCAATGCCCCCACCCGGGCGCGACTGCAACTGGAGGTGGACCGTCTCCATTACCACCATGGCGAAATCGACCAAGTGAGCATGGACGGGATCATCGTGACGCGGGACATCAGCTTGTCGGAAACGATCTACTATGCCGAGGCGACCAACATCACGCCGGCGGCGAGTGTGGGGGCGACCAACATCCTGATCCAGGGCCGGGCCGTTAATCGAGCCACGGGGGATCCGCAACAGAACGCGCCGGTGCGCGTGACAGTCTCGCGGCAGGGCTTCGAACGCGACTACGCGGTGATTTCGGACGGCCTTGGGCAGTGGTCCTTGAACTTTGCGCCGTTGCCGGACGAGGCCGGGCTCTTCAAGGTCTGGGCCACGCATCCCAATATAGCGGTCAGTCCAGAACAGGGAACCTTTGTCATTCAACAGATCGGGCTTTATCCGACGGCCTTCAACCTGACCATGCCGTATCACGCCGCCTACACCGGCGCGGTAACCCTCACCACCGCGTCGGGAACGGATGTGACCAATCTCCGCCTGATCGGCCGGCCGGAGGATCAGGAGGGCGGTGTGTGGCCGGCGGGGATCGCGTTCGAAGCCTTGAATTCCGTTGGTTCGTTAGGCGGCGGCCAAAGCGCCACCTTGCGGTTTGTGATTGGATGCGACGAGACGGCGGCAAGCAACAGCACGGCGATCCTACGCGTGGTCAGCGAGGACAACGCGGAGGAAGGCTGGGGGACGCTGCGGCTGGACCTGCGGTTGCGCGAGCCTGCAGCGGCGTTGCGGTGGGAACCATCGTGGCGGGAGTTGGGGGTTCAAGCGGGGAACGATCTGGAAACCGAGCTGGTTCTCATCAATGCAGGACTCGCTCCGGCGGAAGACCTGAGTTTTGAAATCTTGATGACCAACCGTACGCCCGCTCCCGATTGGGTGAGGTTTTGCATGTCCACCCAGGCCAACGATCTGGAGGCCGGCGCATCGCGCACGGCGGGATTGCGCATCGCTCCCCCGGAGTCGGTCGAGGAAAAGGTATGGCCATTTCTGCTGCGGGCTGGCACCCCCCGCCAGGGCGGCGCGGATGCCCCGTTGTATGTCCGGGTGGATAACAGCGGGCGAGGTTCAATCCTGTTCAAGGTCATGGATATCTATGCGGGAACCCACAACGTGGCCGGTGGCTTGATCGAAGGGGTTGCCGGTGCGCAAATCCAGTTACAGCGCGAAACCGGCATGTCGTATCAAACCAATGTGGTCACGGATAGTGTCGGCGAAGCCTGGGTGGAGCAACTGCCCGAAGGTTCGTATCTCTACCGGATCAGCACCTCCGCCCATGAACCTCTCGCCGGGCGCCTCTGGGTGCACACCGGCGTGGCCACGCCCGTCGAAGTGATGCTCAACAACCGGTTGGTCGCCGTGGAGTGGTCCGTGCGGGAAATCACCATCGAGGATCGCTATGAGATCGTCCTGCACACGGTGTTCCAGACGGACGTGCCGGCCGCCGTATTGGTCATGGAGCCGGCCGGCATCACCATCCCCAGGGGCATGGAAGCCGGCCAGGTCATCAACGGCGAGTTGCGGATTATCAACCACGGTCTCATCCGGGCGGTGGACGTGACCTTCCCGCAGGTGGTGAACCTGCGCCGGCACCGCATGGAATTGCTAGCTCCCGTGCCCGAAACGATCGAGGCCAAGCAAGTCGTACGCATTCCCTACCGAATCGTGTGCCTTGTCTCCCGGTCAGGAACCGAGCAAGGTGGCGGCGGAAGCGACGACCAATGCCTGGTTTCCTCCGGTTGCGGCTTGCGATATGGCACGGAGTGCATCAACGGGCAATACATGACGTGCGCCTTTTCCTTCAGTCTGTATGAACCCGAACCATGTCCGCCGGCATCGAAGCCGGGCAGCGTGGTGGCACAGGTCAGCGGCACGAGTCATGGCGCCGGCTATTCGGGCGGTGGCGGGGGGAGTCTGCGCTCCATATCGATTGAAGCGCCCTGTGTGGATGACCCGTGCAAGGACGATCCGGCTCCCGAGTGTTGCCGGTTGCGGAACCGGTACAAGGTCAGAAGCGCGGTTCAAACCAGCATTGGCGATTATCAGGATGAACGGCTGGACTTGGTCGTCAAGACGGTCGGCGGCCATGTCGGGATCGGCCGCGTGTATCGCGAAGGCCGGTGGCACTGGGCCGAGGTCCAGTCGCAATTGTATTTCATGGATTCCACCAATCGCCCTTCTGCCCACACCAATGATTCGGCCGTTATCCATTTCGTCTATAATGATCAGGGGCGACCGACCGGAATATTGGATCATTTTTCTAATCAGGTTGTGTGGATCGAGTACGAAACCGCAGGGTCGGTTCCCCGCGTCGCTTCCGTTCGGGACTATGAGAACCGTACGGTTGAATACCGATACGACCACCTTGGACTGTTGACGAATGTTGTGGATGTTCTGGGGCGCGAAGAAACCTATGCCTATGACCCAAAGGAGCGGCTGATCGCGAAGACCATGCCCGGGGAGGAGCCGGTCACGCTGGAGTACAATTCCTACGGCGGGATCGCGCGAGTGGGGGATACCCAGTTCGAGTATTCCTTCAACGAGGCCGCCCGGGTGTATTATGCCACCATCACCACCGCCGACGGACGGATCAAAGAAACCTGGACGGATGAATCCGGCCGGGTGTTTCGCCATGCGTTGAACGGCGTTATTGTCTATGACCGCGACAGCGAAGCCGCGTCGAGGCCGGAGTATCCAAAGGCCATGACCAATGAATTGGGGCGCATCGAGCGGGTGGAATTCCTCAATGGCACCTATCGGCAGTACGAGTATAACGGTCCGGAATTCGGTCTTACGAAGATCGTGGATGAACACGGCAAGGCAACACAGTTCGAATACGACCCCGAGGGTCGGCTGCTCCGGACCATCATCGCGGTTGGCACGGAACGGGAGCAACGCACGGACTATCTCTACGATGGCTTGGGCCAATGCATACAGAAGACCGTCTCCGGCGCAGGCATTCCGAGTGACATGGTTTGGCGGTGGACCTATGACGACAAGGGCAATGTGCTCGCGGAATCGGACCCCAGCGGCCTCGTCATCAGCAACTTGGGCTATGATGTCATGGGGAATCTGCTGCATACCGTCGATTCGCATGGCGCCGAGACCCGCTACACGTACGATGAGTTGGGGCGGCGTACCAGCGAAACCGATGCGTTCGGACGTGTCAGCAGCAACCGGTATGACGAGGCCGGGCGCCGAATCTGGAGCCGAGATCTGGACGGACTCGAAACCGTCTGGACGTATGATGAGCACGGCGATCTTGTCGCCGTGGAGGATCCGGTCGAGGGGATGACGCGGATGGAGTACGATGAAGCCGGACGGATCGTTCGCGAAATCCATGCCGACGGGACCGAAATCCCTTACGAATACGATTCTTTGGGCCGTGTGATTCCACGAATGGAACCGGGGGTGCTGACGGAAACGGATGAAGAAGGTCGCCTGATCAAGGCCGTGCATGAAGATGGGGCGGAGTACCATTACGAATATGGTGAAAACGGCCTTCTGGCGCGGGTCCTGGGGCCTGAAGACGAAACAAGATATTTTTACGATCCTATCGGAAATCTCATTGAACGGGTGGATCGCTTGGGCCATGTGACCCGAACCAACCGGTGGGAATACGATTTGTTCAACCAGTTGACGCGCGAAGAAGATCCCGAGGGACGCGTTTGGCAATATGAATATAACGCCTATGGGGAAATGGTCCGAGCGACAGATCCCCTGGGTCATGACTTGACCTATTCTTTCACGCCCTTTGGGCGACCTTCAGGCTTTGGCGATCAAGCAGGGAAATCGGTGGCCTTCGAGTACGATTTCGCGGCCCCTCATGTCCTGGAAACCCGTCCGGACGGAGCGTTCATCAAGCGTCAGTATGGGCCAACCGGATTGCTCTTGACCGAGGAGCATGCGAGCGGGCGTCGGATGCGCCTGCAGGGGTTGCGAGGTCTCATGACCAATATCCTGTACACGGCTGACGGGCAGCCGGACCTGTCCGTGGACATGGCATACGATTATGACGGGCAATTGACAAATGCCCGCATGCAGGGCATGACTGCGACGCTGGAATACGGCGAACATGGGCAACAGGCCAGCCGGACGTTCGACTTCGGTCATTTCTCCAAGACATATGAAGTGGGCCTTGATTCCCTTGGCCGTGTGACCAGTTTGACCTATCCCGAGGGGGATACGGTTGCATACACGTACGATGCGGAAAACCGGCCCGCGTCCATAACCGGGGGGGGGGAGGGCGTGGTTGCGTTTCAACGGGAGCCGCGGGCCGCCGGCCATTCCATCCTCTGGCCCGGGGGTGTCCGCCAGATGATCCGGCAGGATGCCTGGGGCCGCATCACCAATAACGTGGTGGTGGACATGGCCGACACGATTCTCATGGAGCGGCGGTACGACTACTACAAGGACGATCGCCTGAAGACCCTCTCGACCGGGAGCGAAGAACGGGAGTATGCGTATGACGGGCTCGGTCGCCTGATCTCGGCGACCTCATCGGTTCCAGGGGGGCTCCAGGAAGCCTATGCGTATGACCCCGCCTGGAATCGACGGGTACCCGGGGAAATGCAGACGACCAATTGGAACCGCCTGGTGTCCTGGCCGGGCGGATCGTATGAATATGATGAAGATGGCCGGGTGACGCGCCGGACAACCGGCACCTCCGACCTTCGTTTCGATTATGATGCCGCCGGCCGGCTGGAGTATGTCTGGGATGCCGCGAGCAATCGCGTGGCCCGCTATCTATATGATGCCGGCGGATTGCGGATCGGGAAAATGACGGCATCTGCCACGAACTGGTACGTGTACGGGCCGTGGGGACTGCTGGCGGAATACGATGACGCGGGAACCCTCCTTCGGGAGTACGGATACAGTCCGGATTCCTCCTGGATGACGCCGCTGTGGGTTCAAGAGAACGGGGAAAGGTATTACTATATCGTCGATCCCTTCCATGGCCCCGAGATGCTGTTGCGCGACAATGGCGCCGTGGCCTGGCGCGGAGTGCCGGAGGCCTATGGCCGGCTTCATGTGCTGGAAGGCGATGGCCAGCCCCTGCGCGTGTCCGGGCAATACTACGACGAGGAAACCGGCCTCCACTATAATACTCGCCGCTATTACGATCCCGAAACCGGCCGTTATCTGACACCCGATCCAGCCGGCTACGTGGACGGGGCCAACCTGTATCTGTTTGCCCTGGGCGATCCCGTGAACAGCAAGGATTTCATGGGATTGTACTGCGAAGACTTCAAGTTCAACTGGGATACCTGCACGGTGGAAACGTTCTGCGATCAAATGCGGGAAGCCCTGGAATACGCGGAGTTGGCGGGCATGCTGTATTCGACGGTCCCGGATTCTTACAAAGGATCGTATAGTCGGGTTTATTCATGGAATATTCTTGGCTTCCAGGCGGCGCTCTTCCGCAATGATTGTGGCCACTGTTTTTTGACTTACTCGGGGACTCATATGTGGTTTGGCCTCCCGTCGCCCTTGGATATCGTCGGCGGGTGGACGGGTGGCGGGTTGCCGTTTTGGCAGACCGAGCAAGCCAAACGCATTGCACGCTATGCGAGGCGGAACTGCAAGTCGGGGAGCATCGCCGGGCACTCCCTTGGAGGGGGGCTCGCCCAGGTCGGCACCAGTGTTTTGGGTTGGCCAACGGTCACCTTCAGCAGCATGGGGGTCAATAAATGGGATGCCCTGTGGCTGCGCGGCAAGCAGGATTGCGTCAAAAACTACTTCGTGGATGGCGAAATCCTGACCCATGCGAATGATTCCTCGATTCTCAGCCCGGTGATTCCCGGCACCTTAGGCCCCGTCATCCAGTTGCCCAAGCCTTCCGATCAATCAGGGCGCACATCGAGACACGGCCTGGACTCGGTAACGACATCGCTGGAGATCGTGATCGAACTGGAATGTGGAGGATCAAGACAGCCGGAGGCGGAATGCCGGGCGAAGTGACCTGGCAATCAACCTGGAGATCGGACATGAACAAGGTCAAAGAATGCTCTGCACTTCGGATGAAGGCTTCACGATGGAAATGGTCGGCGTTTCTGTTCTGGCTGGGTCTGTTCTGTGGACCGTTGGCCTGGGCCCAATCGATGTGTGCCGAGGTGAAGATCGAGATCAGCCAGGATCTGACCCTTGAGCGTCAGGCTTTTGACGCGATGATGCGCATTTCCAACGGATTGGACGAGCTGTCGCTCAGCAATGTGACGGTCACGGTGCATTTCGCCGACGCGGAGGGTGTGGCCGTGACCGCGACCTCCGATCCGAATGACACCAATGCGCTCTTTTTCATTCGCATGGACAGCTTGCAAGGCATCAGCGCCTTGTCCAACGGCGTGGTTCAGCCGGCGAGCATCGCTGTAATCCATTGGCTGATCGTGCCTGCGCAGGGTGCCGGCGGAACCAATACGTTGGGCCGTTATTACAGCATCGGCGCCACCTTGAGCTATGCCATCCAGGACCGCAGCGGGACAATAAACGTCAATCCCGACACCATCCTTGTGCGGCCGATGCCGATGTTGGCGCTGGACTACTTTCTGCCCAGCCAGGTCTATGGAGATGACCCATGGACCCCGGAAATCGAATCGCCGATGCCCTTTACCCTGGGCGTGCGGGTGCGGAACAGCGGGGCGGGGGACGCGCGAAACCTGAAGATCGAGTCGGCTCAGCCCCGCATCGTGGAGAACGAACTGGGCCTGCTGGTGGGATTCGAATTGCTTGGATCGGAGATCCACGGCCAGCCGGCGGATTCATCGCTGCTGGCGGAGTTCGGAACGGTCAAGGCCGGCGCCGCGAAGATTGCGCGCTGGAGCATGACGGCGTCGCTCGTCGGGCGCTTCACGAATTTCACTGCGAGCTTCACGCACGCCAATGAGTTGGGAGGCGAACTTACGTCCCTGATCGAGAGCGTGAACACGCACATGCTGGTCCGGGATGTGCTGGTGGACCTGCCGGGGAGGGATGGGATCCGGGATTTTCTGGCGGCTACGGACGGGTTTACGGTCTTCGAATCGAGCGGCACGAATTTGTCGGTGACGGATGTATCCGTTGCCTCGACGCTGACGTATCAAGGCGATATGGAGGATATGGTGGAATATGCCATCCAGACTCCTGCCGCCTCGGCGGCGCTATATTTGAAAATACCATTGGCGGCGCTGGCGGGCAAAGACGTGATTTCAGCCGTGCGCCGAAGCGATGGCAAGGAACTGCACCCGGCGAACGTATGGATTTCCAAAACACGGGATCGAGGCACCGACTCTTGGGAGTACTGCGTGCATCTGTTCGACACGGGCGTAGGCGGCGAGTATGTCGTGACGTTCCGGGATCAGGCGGATGGGGAGAACCGCTCGCCGGTACTGGCATTTATCGGCCATAAGGTCGTTGCGATCGCAGAGCCGCTGAACTTCCTGGTGGAGGCCAGCGATCCGGACGGAACGATGCCGGTATTGGGTGCGACCGGCCTCCCGGCGGGGGCCGTATTCGAGGATGGGCGGAATGGACAGGGAGAGTTTATGTGGACACCGTCGGCGGGACAGTATGGCGTCCATCCCGTGTGTTTCACGGCATCGGACGGCCAGTATGAAGTCTTCCGCATGGCTCGGCTCTATGTGGGGCATTCGGGCGAGCCGCTGACGAATGGCTTGCCGCTTTCGCTGTCCGACTGGGAGCCGGAGATCAAGGATGTGTGGGCCTCCAGCCGCTCCGACGAGGCCACCGTATGGTGGGATTCCATTGGCGGAGTTCACTATGAAATCTACAGTACCACGGAGCCGTTTACAGAACATGCCGCCTGGCAGCGGGTTGGAGCCGGCCGGGAAGGAACCGGGGCCGAATTGGAACAGGCGGACGCCAGCCTCAGCACCAACGAGATGGGGCGGTATTATCGTGCCGTGCTGGCAGGCGAACAGCCGGACGCACGGAGCCTTTGGGGTGTGATTCGCCGGGATGTGGCGGCAAGCGGATTTACGATGGTCTCGCCGCCGCTGCTCATGGACCGTCGGTTCAATGGGGAATTGGGCGTGGCGCTCGCGGAAGCCCTGTCCGGGAGCAACGGCGGCATCGGTTCGGGAGGCGATGAAGTGTACATCCGGAAGCCGGACGACACGTGGCGAATGTTGTATCTGGACGCCTCCGGCATATGGCGGGAATTCAATGGCAGCGCAAGTGAATATGAATTGCCTGTTGGCCATGGATTCTGGGTGCGCCGCGCCGCCGGCAGCCCCGCCCGCATCACGTTCGCGGGAGCGGTGGGGAATGATGGCCGTTCCACTACTCCAATCTTTCAGGGTTGGAACATTCTGGGGCTGTCGGAAGGTAAAGAGATTCCCTTGTCGTCCACCTTCGCCACGGCCAATCCGTTTGGCGCCGCCACCGAACAACAGGCCGATCAGATCGTCATACCGATGCCGGACGGGTCCTGGCGGCGCTTGATCTACCTCCAGGGCTGGGGCGAACCCTACGATGGGAACTGGTTTGACCTCAACCAATTTCAAATCCTCTCGGATGACGAGGTGCTGGAGCCCGGTGCGGCGATCTACTACTTGCGGCAGGGTGAAGAAACGGAGATTACGCATTAATTGAACCGGAATTGGTGCCATCACCAAGGACTGAGTTCGTCAGGGAGAATCAGTGCCATGAAAACCAAACATGATGTTGCAGGTTACTGCGGTCGGCGGGTTGCGTTCACACACAGAATAAGAAATCAGGCATGAAAACTATTCATCTTCAGGTCCGCCGAAGATCGTCCTCCCAAATGGCTTTTGCGGCCATCCTGGTCGGGGCTCTGGCTCTGATGCAACACAGCCGCGGAGAGGATATAGCATGGGTTCAGGCAAGTGGCGGCGAAGTGATGGTGGCCGATGGCTATGCCTACCACATCTTTTACAGCAATGGGACGTTCGATGTCGTTGAGGGCGGAAACATCGAATGCCTGATCGTTGCCGGCGGAGGTCAGGGGGGGAGACGATACGATAAAGGCGGCGCCGGCGGCGGTGCCGGTGGTCTCATTCATCAGACGGATTATGCGGTCACCAGCGGCCAGAGTATCCAGGTTACCGTTGGCCAGGGCGGTGCGGGATCAAGCCCGAGGGGAATGAGCGGAGAGAATTCCGTTTTTGGCGATCTGACAGCCATCGGCGGCGGAGGAGGTGCAGCGGGCGCTTCGGGCGGCGGGACGACGAGTCACTCTGGAATCGATGGCGGCTCCGGCGGTGGAGCGAGTGAGAGCGGGAAACCCGGAAGTGGAACGGATGGGCAGGGTTTTGCCGGTGGGTCATATACCGGTGGGGGGCGTCCAGGTGGGGGGGGCGGCGCGAGTGGGATAGGCGGCAATTCGTCACAACTCGCGATCGGAGGCGCCGGACTCTTTTTCGAGCAATTCTCATTCGAGGGGTCACCCGCCGGATGGTTTGCGGGAGGGGGTGCCGGCGGAGATGGGTGGGATGGCGTCGGCGGCCACACCGGCGGTCTTGGCGGCGGGGGAAATAGCGGGGTAGCCGCCATCTCGCACACCGGAGGTGGGGGCGGTGGCGGGCAAGTTGGGACATCAGCGGGGCAAGCAGGCGGCTCCGGGATCGTTATTGTGCGGTATCCACAGAAACCGGTGCTGGTGAGTGCAAGCGGAGGGGACGTAACGGAGGATGACGATTACATCTACCACACATTCAAGACAAACGGCCTATTGGAGGTTCTCGGAGGCGGGGTGGTCGAGTATTTAGTCGTGGCGGGCGGGGGGTCTGGAGGGGGCGGCTTGCATGGTGGTGGCGGGGGTGCGGGTGGGCTTTTGCACGGAACAATGATAATTGAAGCACACTCCTATCCTGTCGTTGTGGGCGAGGGTGGAAGGGGTAATTCCAGCGGAGAGAATTCGACCTTTGCCGGATTGACGGCCTTCGGGGGGGGGAGAGGGGCCGTGTCAAGTGGCGGCTCGGCATATACAGGCGGATCTGGTGGCGGCGGTGGATATTGGCATCCACAAGGGGCAAGTGGGACAACCAACCAGGGATATCAGGGGGGAAGCGGCGGCGAATGGGGCGGTGGCGGTGGGGGGGCCAGCGAGGTTGGGAACGCGGACGGCCAGGGCGCCGGAGGTGATGGATTCCAGTTCAGCCAGTTTACCAACGCGGGTTACCCGCCAGGCTGGTACGCGGGGGGGGGCGCGGGTTCGCGCTATAATGCCTCACCGTCGGGGGCCGGCGGACTGGGGGGCGGTGGCGAAGGGGCGACGCCTTCCATTCTGGCTACTGCGGGGGCACCCAATACTGGCGGTGGCGGCGGTGGAAATGACCGATACAGCGGCGTTACGGACGGCGGCTCCGGGATTGTGATTGTTCGCTATCCCAAAGGAGGCACCCTCTCCATCCTCGGACGCGTTACGGATGTCTTCAGCGGTCAGGGCGTGGAGGGTGTAACACTGTCCTTCTCGAATGCGGTGTCGCCGGGAGTGGCCGAAACGATCACCGACAGTTCCGGATGTTACACCCAAGCGGTGGCGCCGGGCTGGAGCGGAACGGTGATTCCTGCGCACCTGCGAGGGGGAGTCTTCACGCCTCCGACGCGCAGTTATGAGAACATGAT
>ERZ764778.80-NODE-80-length-113902-cov-115.481919_pt1 | contig 113902 bp, 99 predicted proteins | sample MGYA00374951_ERZ764778 | MGnify/ENA primary metagenome ERZ764778 (study PRJEB28918, sample SAMN05720193) | bioreactor metagenome | isolation source: Anaerobic biogas reactor | place: USA:Washington, USA | collected 2015-08-08 ...
TGGAACACCCGTCGCTGACAGCAAAAAAACTCCCAAAATCATGCCAATAGCAGATCGACCATCTCGTCATCACTCATTTGGGGGAGATATTGCCGCAGGCCGATTGCCGCCAGGCGGGAGCGAACTTCAGTCGGCCGGTATACGGTACCGACCAGATGGTTTTCCAGTTCCGCTATGTCCCCCTGGGGGAAATAATCGCCATAAATCCGGCAGGCGCAGATCAAGCCGCGTTTGATGTCCAGCCGGACGTCGATATTGCCCCAGTCGAAGGAAGCAGTCTGGCGCAGGTTGAAAGCCGGGGAAGCACCATATATCCAGTCCCAGGTTATGTGCTTGCATTCGCGCAGTTGCCGGACCTTCTCCAGCTCACTTTCCTCCAAGGAATGGACCCGCCCATAATCCCGGCCCAGCACCTCTTCACTCAAAACCAGCTTGAAATCGCTGATGGACAGCGGCTCTGACAATTGTTCGCTGAGGTTGGTGACCCGGCTGCGCACTGACTTGATACCCTTGGAAGTTATTTTGACCCCGCTGGGGTTTAAGGCCTGTACCATATCTTCTATATCAGAGGCGAACAGGATGGTGCCGTGATGGAGCAAGCGGCTGCGATGCTTGTACTGGGCATTGCCCGAGAACTTTCGGCCGGCGATGATGATGTCGTTGCGGCCATCATTCTCTGCGGTTATTCCCAGACGGGCCAGGGCATTGATGATTGGACGGGTGAATTTCTCAAAGTTGGCGAAATCGCGCCCGTCATTCAGTATAAAGGTGAAGTTCAGATTGCCCAGGTCATGGTAAACCGCGCCGCCCCCAGAAATTCGGCGCACTATCGAAATACCCCGCTGCTCTATAAACGCCTGGTTGATCTCCTCGATGGTGTTCTGATTGCGGCCCACCACCACCGTGGGCTGGTTCTGCCATAGCATGAAAACGTCTTCATCCCGGTCCGATTCTGTTACCAGGTATTCTTCCAAGGCCATATTAAAAAATGGGTCGGTGCAGTGGTTGATGATCTCAATCATATATGCAAGATGCCTTTCGGTTTTCGGATACTTGTGCCCGCAGCCGGCTGCACCCCTCCCGATCCCGGCTTATTTGCGCCGGGGCGGGGAAAGATTCAGGGATTGGCCTTTGACGTCCAAAACAGCCTCCATGACTGCCTCGCTTACAGTGGGATGGGGGTGGACGGTACCGGCTACATCGTCAACCTTCATGCGGTTTTGCACCAGCAGGGTACCTTCCATGATCAGGTCGCTGGCGTGGGGGCCGAGGATATGCAGGCCGATGATGGTGTCCTGCTCATCAGCCAGCACCTTTACCATTCCGTCGGGTTCGCCCATGGCCACCGCTTTGCCGTTGGCAGCGAATTGGAACTTGCCGGTACGATAGGCTATGCCTTGGGCTTTGGCTGCCTCTTCACTCAAACCCACACTGGCGATCTCGGGTGAGGTAAACACGCAGGCGGGAATGGCATGGTAAGGTACGGCTGCTTTTAGGCCGGCTATATTTTCCACCGCCGCCACCCCTTCGGCCGCGGCCACATGGGCCAGCATTACACCGCCGGTGACGTCACCGATGGCATATACCCCCTCGATGTTGGTAGCCATATGCTGGTCAGCCTTTATGAAACCGCGGTCATCAACGGCGATGCCCAGTTGGTCCAGGTTAAGCCCGTCTGTGCATGCTTTTCTGCCGGTAGCGCTCAGCACCAGATCCGCTTCTACATGAATGCTCCCGGTTTTGCCAGTGGCGGTGACCTGCCAGGGATTGCCGGCGGGCTCGACCTGCTCGACTACCACCCCGGTGTGGACGTTGATTTTCTGCTTTTTCATGGATATCCGCAGCCGCTTGCCCAGCTCCAGATCCATGGCTGGCAACAGATCGGGCTGATACTCGAGAACGGTCACCTGGCTGCCAAAGGCACTGAATATACCGGCAAACTCCAGGCCTATCACCCCGCCGCCGATAATGGCCAGGCGCTGCGGCACCTTGTCCAAATCCAGCAGTTGGTCACTGTTAACTACCATTTCCAGGTTCATGACCGGAAAAGGCGGGGGCACCGGGATGGAACCGGTAGCGATCAACAGGTTGCGGGCCTGGATGGTCTGACCATAAACCACCACGGTGTTTTTATCTATCACCTCAGCTCGCCCTTTGATTCTCTCTACCCCATGATCTTTCAGCAGTTTTTCTACTCCGGATACCAGCCGGGTTACGACATCGTCCTTGCGCCTCCGGGCTCCGGCCATATCGAAGCTAACGTGGCCGACCTCGATATTGAATTCCTTGCTGTTGTAAATACTGCGGAGTACCGCGGCATTCTGGCAGTAGGCCTTGGTGGGGATACAGCCCCGGTTGAGGCACGTCCCTCCATAGCGATCCTTTTCGATCAGGACCGTCTCCATACCCAGCTGACGGGCTCGGATGGCAGCAGTATAGCCGCCCGGGCCTCCCCCGATGATTACCAGGTCTTTCATCAACTAGCGTCCCTCCCATTTTAATACTGGCTTGCGGGCGGCGGTCACTTCGTCGACCCGTTTGATCACCGCATCATGAGGAGCATGGATGACCAGATCCGGATTATCCTGTGCTTCCTGGGCGATGGCCTGCATGGCCGCGGTGAAGTCGTCCAGGCGCTGCTTCGATTCGGTTTCGGTGGGCTCGATCATTATGGCTTCGTGGACGATCAGGGGGAAATACACCGTGGGGGGATGATAGCCATAATCGATCAAGCGCTTGGCTATGTCCAGGGTCGTCACCCCCTGCGGGGTCTGGTTTCTGGATGTAGCCACGAATTCATGTTTGCACAACCGGTCCTGGGGTATATGATAGGTGCCGCGCAGCTTATGGCGCAGATAATTGGCGTTCAGCACCGCATGCTGACAGGCTTCCTTCAGACCGCTTCCGCCCAGGGCTTTTATATAGGTATAGGCTTTGACGATGACCCCGAAATTACCATAGTAGTTTTTAACCTTCCCGATGGAAAGGGGACGTTGGTAATCAAATCGGTAGGTCTCGCCCTGCCGGGCCACGACCGGAACGGGCAGAAAATCGGCCAGGGGAGCCTTCACTCCTACCGGGCCTGCCCCCGGGCCGCCGCCGCCGTGGGGGGTGCTGAAGGTCTTGTGCAAATTGACATGGACCACATCAAAGCCCATATCACCGGGCCGGGTTACCCCCATAATGCCGTTCAGATTGGCCCCGTCATAGTAAAGCAAACCGCCCTGGTCGTGCACGATATCGGCAATCTCCTTGATATCCTCTTCGAACAGACCCAGTGTATTGGGGTTGGTCAGCATCAGACCGGCTACTTCGGGGCTCATTTTGGCCCGCAGGTCTTCCAGGTCCACCAGGCCGCGGGAATTGGATTTGACTTCGATGACATCGAATCCCACCACATTGGCGGTGGCTGGATTGGTGCCGTGGGCGGAATCGGGCACCATCATCCGGGTCCGTTTATGGTCCTGGCGGTGCTGGTGATAAGCCTTAATTATCATCACCCCGGCCATCTCGCCATGGGCGCCGGCCGCGGGCTGCAGGGTGAAGCTGTCCATACCGGTGATCTCGGCCAGCATCTCCTGCATTTCATAATACAACTGCAGGGCGCCTTGCATGGTTTCCTCCGGCTGGAAGGGATGCAAACCAGCCAGACCGGGCAGGCGGGCGGCCCACTCGTTGATCTTGGGATTGTACTTCATGGTGCAGGAACCGAGCGGGTAGAAGCCGCTGTCTACCCCATAGGCGCGGGTCGACAATTCGGTAAAATGGCGCACCGCTTCCACTTCGCTCACATCCGGCAGGAGGGGTTGGTCCTTGCGCCGTAAATGAGCCGGGATGGCTGTTTCCCAATCAGGCTGGCCGCTGGTGAAATCAGGCAGGGAAAAGGCGTTGCTGCCGCTGATGGTTTTTTCGAAAATTAGTTTGTTCATGACTATTTACCTCCCAACACCGCAGCCAGGCGGTCGATCTCGGCGGTAGTGCGCTTTTCGGTGAAGGCCAGCAGCAGGGCGTCCTCCAGTTCATACCCGCCGATTATACCATTCTCCAGCAGGCGGCGGTTGGCCACGCTCGGATTGCTTATAGAAACAGCGAATTCATTGAAAAAAGGCTGCTCAAACTTGAGATGCAGTCCGACCTTCTCCAGCGCCTGACGGGCATAGAGAGCCAGTTGGTGACAGCGTACGGCTACATCTTTAAGGCCACGGGGGCCGACAAAAGTCAGGTACATGCTGGCCGCCAAGGCGCACAGGGCCTGGTTGGAGCAGATGTTGGAAGCGGCCAGTTCGCGCCGGATATGCTGCTCCCGCGCCTGCAAGGTCAGAACGTAGGCGGTCTTGCCGTCCAGGTCGGTGGTCTGGCCCACGATTCGTCCTGGGATCTTACGCATCAGAGCTTTGCGGGCGGCCATGAAACCCAGGTAAGGACCGCCCATGGAGAGGCTTAAGCCCAGGGGCTGGCCTTCCCCTACGGCGATATCGGCACCCCACTCGCCAGGGGATTTCAAAACCGCCAGCGATATGGGTTCCACCGCCATGATTAGGAGGCCTTTATGGGCATGGACGGCCTGTTCAATTGATGCGGCGTCCTCGATTATGCCAAAAAAGTTGGGCTGTTGGATCACCACGCCGGCGGTTTGATCGTCAATGGCGGCCAGCATGGCTTCGATGTCTGCGGCCCCCCCGCGGCCCGGGACCACGACAATATCCATATGCCCGGACAGCGAATAGGCTTTCAAAATCTGTAGGTATTCGGGGTGTACCGTGTCCGGGATCACGACTTTGCGCCGTCCTTTGCTGTTTACGCAGGCCAGGCTGCAGGCCTCGGCCAGGGCGCTGCCCCCGTCATAAAGGGAGGCGTTGGAAACATCCAGTCCGGTGAGGCTGCAGATCATGGTCTGATATTCAAAAATGGACTGCAGGATGCCCTGGCTGATTTCGGGCTGGTAAGGGGTGTAGGCGGTGTAAAACTCGGAGCGCAGCAACAGTTGCTCCAGCGCTGCCGGGATGTAATGATCATAGGCACCGGCCCCCAGGAAACAGGGAAAATCCTCGGTATTGCGGTTGCGGGCGGCTAGTTCTTTCAGATGGGAGCGCAGTTCCATCTCTCCACAGCCTCCCGGGATATTAAGCTCCCGGTCCAGCTGCAGTTCAGGTTTAATGTCGCTGAATAGCTGGCTCAGACTGGACAGCCCCATGGTTTGGAGCATCTCATCCACCACCGGGTTCGGATTGGGTGTATATTTCATCAGCTTATTCCTCTGCTTCTGCCTGTCGGCAATATTCAGTATAGGCGGCTGGATCCATCAATTTCTCCAGGTCGGTCTGGTCGCCCAGTTCAACGACAGCAATCCAGTTGGCATAGCAGTCTTCGTTGAGCAGTTCCGGGGATTCTTCCAATTCCTCGTTGACCGCTACTATCGTGCCGCCCGCCGGGCAGAACATGGTGGCAGCCGCTTTGACCGACTCGATCACTCCGATGGCTTGTCCCTGTTCGACCTGGGCGTCCAACTCAGGAAGTTCCACGAAAACGATGTCACCCAGATGGGCCTGGGCGAAGTCGCTGATTCCGATATGGCCTTTAGTGCCTTCGACTCTGATCCATTCATGATCCTTGGTATACAGCAAATCTCCCGGGATATTCATGTCCAATTCCTCCCTAATCTTTTATTGGTTGCCAGTGGGCACTTTGAGATGGGGCTGGCTGCAGTAGTCTTACTTGGATTTGGTCCTCTTGCGATAGAAGAGCCCGGTTTCTACTTTAGCCGGAATAGCCTTGTCGCGGATTATGATATCGAATTCAGTACCGGGGGCACTGTGTTCGATCTTGACCAGCGCCAGACCCAGCGGTTTCTTGAAGGTGGGGGAGTGCATGCCGGACGTGACATGGCCGATGGCCTGCCCATCTTTGCATATTTCGTAATGGGAGCGGGGGATGCCTTTGCCCACCATCGAGAACTCCACCAATTTGCGGGTCAGACCGGCTTGTTTCTGTTTTACCAGGGCATCCTTGCCGATGAAATCATCACCCTCCAGTTTGACGAAGAATCCCAAGCCAGCCTCCAGGGGGGTTATATCCTTGTCTATCTCCTGGCCATACAGTGGCAGCTTGGCCTCGAAACGCAGGCTGTCCCGGGCCCCCAGGCCTATCGGGACCACCCGGTCGCTGCCCATCTCCAGTATTTCCTCCCATACAAATCCAGCCTCAGCCGGTTTTATGTATATCTCGAAGCCATCTTCACCCGTATAACCGGTGCGGGAAACGATGCATTCCACTCCCGCCACCTTGACTGCCGGTTGGAACCAAAAGAAACGGATGTCATTGAGGTCGATATCACAGAGCGACTGCAGTATTTCTTGGGCTTTGGGTCCCTGCAGAGCCAGTTGGGCATACTGGTCGGAAACGTTTACGGCCGTGACTCCTTCTGCGAGGTGCTGGGTAATCCATTCGAAATCCTTGTCGACGTTGGCGGCGTTGACGACCAACAGATACTTGCGGGGATGGTAGCGATAAATCAGCAGATCGTCGACTACCCCTCCGTCCGGGTAACACATCGGGCTGTACAGGACCTGGCCGTCTTGCATTGTCTTGACATCATTGCAGACCAGGTTTTGGACCACATCTTCCGCCTGTTCACCCTCGATGAAGACCTCTCCCATGTGCGAGACATCGAACAGGCCCGCCTTCTCGCGGACCATGTTGTGCTCCTTGATGATGCCTAACCCCTCATACTGGACTGGCAGTTCCCAACCGCCGAAATCAATCAGTTTGCCGTGGTACTTCAGATGCATCGGGTACAGCGGTGTTTGCTTGAGCGACATCGTATTCCTCCATTATTAATCGAATGAGTGGGCGCGACCCTCGCCCTAGAGTAGAAAATTGTCTGAAACTGTATTTATTATGCAGCAAATATGGTAATAGTGAATAGGATTTTTCATGGCAAGCTTACAATTTCACAAATTGATTTAAATACACCCGGTCGCTGCCCTCTCTACTATGCTTCCAAATAAACGCTGTTCGTAATCAACCGTAGAAGAGATTCCCAACCGACCTCAGCGGTGGGTGGCGGAGGCGTCTTATCTCCATTGCCCGACCCGCTTGCTCCCGGATTATCCCTCAACATCATATCAAACAGCGCTCCTGCCTGCCATACCTGCAATCGCCAAACCTACACCGATAGGATTATGAAGCATGGTCTAATCTAAAGTCGGGGACAGCAGCATATCATCTATACAAATAGGTAAAGGGAAGGGTAACCGTGAATAATGCCCAGCGGGTCTTACTGACAACCTATCTGCCCCTGACCGTTCTGATATTGTTATCCGAATACCGCTACAGCCAGGCGGGTATCATGGCCTGGCTCAAGATAACGGTTTCGATATGTCTGGCCTTGTCCGCGATTAGCCTGCGTAAAAACTACCCAGAGCAAAAATTGATGGCGGCCGCCTTCGCCTTCATGGCGTTGGGGGACTTTTTCTTCGTCATCCCACCGCTGCTGGGGGACTGGAGCCGGACCACTATACCCATCGGGATCGCCAGCTTCGTAGTCGCCTACATCTTTCTGATTTTGGCCTTCCGCAAGGATGCCTCGCCCGGCAAAGAAGAATTATGGATTGCCTTGCCCATAATCATAGTGATCGTTTGCCTGGGGGTGTTGCTCTTTCCCTTCGTCGATCTCCGCTTGTTTATTGGGATGGTCATATTCGCGGTACTGCTGGGCTATATGACCCTGAATGCGGTGGCCACCATCTCCAGGGGATACTATAGCACCGAATCGGCCTGGTTGATAGCTATGGCGGGCATCCTGATATTTGCCAGTGATATGAGATTAGCCTATGAGGCCTTGTATCCGGTGGGCAGAGGGCTCATATCCCTGGGCAGCAACTACGTGCGGGGACCTTTCGTGGTCGGCTGGGCCTTGCTCTCCCTGGTGGTAGCCGAATACCGCCTGCTTAAGACAACCAGGCTCAACTGGCGCCGCTGAGTGGAATTCTTGGACCTGTTTGTTTAGCCGACCGCAGCGTACCTCGTGCAAATGTTCTCATCCGGCCTTTATTCGAATGCAATATAATGGTTATAAGCTCTTATTTATATGGCCAACGCATATGGTCGGCTCCTGGTGGTTTCCAAATCCCTTATGGAGGTGTTTTGGTAAATGCGCATTCATACTACCGGTAAAGTGACCGAGAATCTCCACGTTCTGGGCAGCAGCGCCTATCCCATCTATCTGCTCGACCTTCCCCAGCAGCCCGCCATCTTCGAATCCGGCATCAGCTGTTTGGGGCAGGTGTATGTCGAGGCCGTACGCTCCGTGTTGGGTGACCGGCAACCGGCTTATCTGTTCATCAGCCATGCCCACTGGGACCATGCTGGCTCGGCCGCCTACCTGAAGCAGGCTTTTCCGGACATGCAGATAGCCGCCTCACCGTTGGCGGCGGCCACTCTCCAGCGGCCCGGAGCAGTAAAGGTCATCACCCAGATCAACTCTGAAGGCTTGAGCTTCGTAAAGCTTGAAGACGGTTTCGATTATTCCCGCCTGATCGCGGAGCCTTTCCGGACTTTCGAGGTCGACCTACCGCTGCACGACGGTCAGGTGGTGGAGATAGACGACACCACTAGCGTGCAGGTGCTGGCCACACCCGGCCATACCCGCGACCACCTGAGTTACTACCTGCCCCGGCAAAGGGTATTGGTGGCAGTGGAAGCGGGCGGGTATATGAGCAGTTCCGGCCAGATCGAACCTGAGTTTGTAGCCGACTATGACGCCTATGTAGAATCGGGGCGGCGGTTGGCGCAGCTGCCGGCCGAAATACTGCTGCAGGGGCACAACATAGTTTTCACCGGCCGGGAAGAGATCAGCGATTTCTTCTCCCGGTCTATCCGGGAAACGGTTGCCTACCACGACCGCATCTACGAACTCCTGGACCAGGAGCAAGGGGATATTGAGCAGGCGGTGCAGAGACTTAAGGCCGAACGGTGGGATAATGTGGAAGGCTTCAAGCAGGATGAATACGTGTATGTCTTAAACCTCAAAGCCCAGGTGAAACACCTGGCCGACCGACTAAAGGCAAAGGATAGCGGTCGGCAATGATGGAGATGATCCTGCCCATCGCGGTTCTGGGCATGGGTCTCCTATTGCTGGTGATGGGCTTTAGTGGAATAACGCAAACCCGTTTCCACCTACATGGTGGAAACGGGTCAAGTGCTGGCTGGTATGGTGCCACACCGGGACATCGGACTCTGCTTTTACCCGAGCTTCCTTCTGGTATTGGTATGCCGGGACCGCACTCGGTAAAATTACAATAGCTTGTCGGCTTTCAAGGTTTGGTAGAGTTTGTATCCCCCGGTAATATTCCTGACGTTTTTACCATGCTGGCTCAGGATACGGGTAGCTATATAGGAACGCAAACCCACATGGCAGGAGACCGCCACCGTGGTGTCCTGGGGTATTTCATCCAGACGGCTGCGCAGTTCATCCAGTGGTATGTTGACCGCTCCGTCGATTGGTCCTTTCTCCACCTCGCTGGCAGTCCTGACATCGAGCAGGAACCCTCCCTTTTGCTTTAGTTCCGGTATGTCCAGCCAATCGACTGCTTCCACGTCGCCGTTGATGATGTTGCCGGCTGCATAGGCAGCCATGTTGACTGGGTCCTTGGCTGAGGAGAAGGGCGGAGCGTAGGCCAGTTCCAGTTCCTGCAGGTCGAAAACGGTCATGCCCGCCCTAATGGCGGTGGCCACCACGTCGATGCGTTTGTCCACCCCATCATAGCCCACAATCTGCGCTCCCAGCACTTTGCCGGTGTCGGGGGTGAACAGCAGTTTGAGGGTCATCTGGGTGCCGCCCGGGTAATAGGTGGCGTGGGGGAAGGGATGGATTATACATGACTTAAAGGCGATGTCCATCTTTTTAAGGATTTTGGCGTTGGCGCCGGTGACCGCACACACCAGATCGATAATCTTGACGATGCCGGTGCCCTGAGCGCCGTTGTACTTGACGGCCCGACCACAGATGTTATCGGCTATCATGCGGCCCTGGCGATTGGCGGGACTGGCCATAGGCACCAACGCATCACGCCCGGTCACCAAATCACGTACCTGGATGGCGTCTCCGGCAGCATAGATAAAAGGATCGGAAGTGCGCAGGTACTCGTCCACCAGGATGCCCCCGGTGGAGCCGATAGCCAAACCGGCCTGGCGGGCCAGACTGGTCTCGGGCCTGACCCCGATGCCCAGGACCACCATCTGGGTTGGGATAGAAGTGCCGTCAGCCAGGCGTATGCCTTCAGCCTTGTCGGTACCCTCGATAGCCACCACCTGGCTGTTGAGGTGCAGCTTGATACCTTGTTTACGCATATATTGATGGACGATAGCCGCCATTTCACGATCCAGCGGGCCCATGACCTGATCGGCGGCCTCGACTACATGGACCTCCACCCCGCGGGTATGCAGGCTTTCGGCCATCTCCAGGCCGATGAACCCGGCTCCTACCACTACTGCGCTGGCCGGCAGCTGGGCATCGACATACCCTTTGACCATGTCGCTGTCGGGAACGTTGCGGATAGTGAACACATTTGGCAGTCTGACGCCAGGAATATCTGGTGTTATGGGGGCCGCACCGGGGGAGAGAACCACGTAATCATAACTCTCCCGGTAGGTCTCACCGCTGGTCAGGTTTTTGACTTCTACCTCTTTGGCCTCCGGGAATATGCCGACCACTTCGCTCATGGTGCGAACATCGATTTTGAAACGACTCTTCATGGCCTTGGGGGTTTGCACCAGCAGGCTGGATCTCTTGGGGATTACTCCGCTAACGTAGTAAGGCAGGCCGCAATTGGCGAAAGAAATGTATTCGCCCCGTTCAAACATCACGATTTGCGCCTCTTCGTCGAGTCTCCTCAGACGGGCGGCGGCACTGGCCCCTCCAGCTACTCCGCCAATAATTACTACCTTCATGATATCCCTCCTTTGATTATTTGTTTGGGTCTTCATAATCAGCCGATTTTGCCGTCAAGGATCTTATATAGTCTCGTATGGCGTGATCAGGCTGTGGTCCTTGACTATTCCAACGGCCAGAGAATGATGGAAGGAGATGACCATATCGATCATCTCCGGCTCGGAAATTGTCTTCCGGACTATCCATTGGTTGACTGCATATCTGATTATGGCTAGAGTGGCGCTGGCCACGGGAGTTACCGGCAAGTCTCGAAATAGGCCTCTTTTGATGCCGTATTCGATGTTGCGGCTGGTGAAAGCCAGGAAACGGTCGTCAAACTCCTGCAGGCATTGGTCGATGCTGTCGCTGATCCCATGGACCCGGCTGTATATCTCGGCCATTTTCTGATTGCGGGCGAAAACCTCCAGCATTACCCGTTTGGATTCGATAAAGCGCACATAGAGATCCTTCTCCCGGTTGAAGAACTCTCTCACCGCGGATATTATCTGGTCCAGGAAGTCCTGCAGCAGGACCTTGAGCACCTCTTCTTTATTGTTGAAGTACTTATAGAAGGTACCGGTCCCGTATCCGGACAGGTCGATGATTTCCCGCACCGGGGTGTTGACGTAGCCCTTTTCCGCAAACAACACCTGGGCGCTCTCCAAGATTTTCTCCCGTTTCTCCATCATTTTGGAGGTTATAACAGGCTCCACAATCCTCACCCCATGACTGAATGTTCGTTCAGATACTCTCTTAGTAAATAGTAAGTAGAGGTTTTTCCATTGTCAACTATAAACGGGCCGCTCTGCGCTGCGCGTTTTGACAAGGCTTTCCCCCGTTCAAGTATACAGTATATAGCGCCGTCGTTCCTTGCAATCCATTTGCGGGGCTTCTATAATTGAGCATGTAATAAAAAAAAGAATATTCAACGGACGATGGTGTCCATGGTCAGCTGTAATCTCCAGCCATACCGTGGGCATTTTTTATGAGGCAGGTGATGAGGATGTGAAGCGGGCAACCATACTTATCGGCGATGGCAAGGAAAACAGCCGACGGCGACTTAAAGAATTACTGACCAGGTCCGGATACCTGGTCGAGGCTGAAGCGGGCAACGGCCCGGAACTGCTGCGGCGGGCCCGCACCATGTATCCAGACCTGGTGATCATGGATTCGGGTCTGGAAGGGGGAAGCGTGCCGGAGATTGCCGGCATAATCGAGGGAGACGGGCTGAGTTCAGTGCTGGTGCTGGTACAAGGATCACTGGATCGGATCCCGGCAGAAGTAGCCCACATCCAAAAACCTTACACGGAGGAAACCCTGTTGGCAGTCATTGAGGTACTCCTGCTCTATCAGAGCCGGCTAACCTCTATCCAACGCCAGGTGACCTCCCTCAAAGACAGCCTCAAAAGCCGTAAGTTAATCGAAAAGGCCAAAGGGATTCTGATGAAAAATCTGGGCATCGACGAGGCGGCAGCTTACCGTACTATGCAGAAGGAGAGCATGAACCGCAGCATATCCATGAAAGATCTGGCCCTGGCGGTCATTACCGCCTTCGGGGACCAGGATTAATAGAGAGGAGTGACGACCATGAAGGACAAGAAATCGGAAATCATCAATAAGGTCAAAGAAAACGACGTCAGGTTTCTGAGACTGCAGTTCACCGACATTGGCGGAATCATGAAAAACCTGGCGGTACCGATCAGCCAGCTGGATAAAGTGCTCAATGGGGAGATAATGTTTGACGGGTCATCCATCAACGGTTTTGTCGACATCTCGGAATCCGACATGTACCTGGTACCCGACTTGAATACCTTCGTAATATTCCCCTGGCGTTCCGCCAATGGCAAGGTGGCCCGTTTGATCTGCGATATTTACCTGCCCGACGGTACCCCCTTCCCCGGCTGCCCCCGCAACAACCTGAAACGGGTGCTGCAGGAAGCCCATGACTTGGGGTACACGATGAACGTCGGTCCAGAGGCAGAGTTCTTCCTGTTCCTTTCTGACGAAAAAGGCCATGCCACCACCCAGACCCAGGATGAAGCCGGCTACTTCGATCTGGCCCCGATTGACCTGGGCGAGAATGCCCGGCGTGACATGGACCTGACCCTGGAAGAGATGGGCTTCGAGATCGAGGCTTCCCACCATGAAGTGGCCCCCGGCCAGCACGAGATCGATTTCAAATATGGGGACGCCCTGCAGGTAGCCGACGCCATCATGACCTTCAAACTGGTGGTCCGGTCCATAGCCCAGCGCCACGGCCTGCATGCCTCCTTCATGCCTAAGCCGCTTTTTGGCATCAATGGCTCTGGCATGCATACCCATCAGTCTTTGTTCAAGGACGGACAGAACGCCTTCTACGACCCCAACGGTCCGGATCAGTTGAGTGACACTGCCCGTTACTATATGGGCGGTATTCTGAAGCATGCCCGCTCCTTTGCGGCCATTACCAATCCGACCGTCAATTCCTACAAACGGTTGGTACCAGGTTATGAAGCCCCGGTAAACATTGCCTGGTCGGGAGCCAACCGCAGCTGCCTGGTTCGGGTTCCGGCCAAGCGCGGCGCCAGCACCCGTATCGAGGTAAGAAACCCGGACCCCACCTGTAACCCCTATTTGGCTATGGCGGTTATGCTGATAGCAGGTCTGGACGGCATCAAAAACAAGATCGAGCCCCCACCGCCAGTGGACCGCAACATCTACAAGATGGAGGAATCGGAGCGCATGGCCTTGGGGATCGGCAGCCTGCCCGGCAACCTGCTGGAAGCCCTGCATGAGTTGGATAAGAACGAACTCGTCAAAAGTGCTCTGGGCAGCCACATATATGAAAGGTTCAGTACCGGCAAACTGGTGGAATGGGATGAGTATAATATTCAAGTCACACCCTGGGAAGTGACCAGTTATCTGACCAAGTTCTAAGCCAAGATGTATACATTATATCTGCTCGTGCCCCATTGCCACCCGGCCATGGGGTGGATAGAATAGCACTAAGGGATGCAATGGCGCAGCCCGATTACAGCATAGAAACCAAGATATGTTTGGGACGATGAGGTCCTCGGCACCGTTTGGGCGGTGTTGAGGACCTTTATTTGCGCCAGGACCCCGCTCAAATTTGCCGATGAGGGTGAGGGTGAGTAAGATGAGAAATGGATTACCAGCCAGGCAAGGCCTGTACGATCCGGCCTTCGAGCATGATGCTTGCGGTATGGGGTTCGTGGTTAATATCAAGGGAAACAAATCGCACGATATCATAGATGACGCCTTGACCGTTTTGGAAAACCTGAGTCACCGTGGTGCCAGTGGAGCTGACGAGAACACCGGTGACGGGGCCGGCATCCTGGTCCAGATACCGCACCGCTTCTTCCGCCGGGAATGCGAGGTGTTGGGATTCACCCTGCCCGGTCCGGGCAGCTACGGGGTGGGGATGATCTTCGCCCACCGCTATGATGATTTCCGCCGAACCCAGATGGATGTATTTGAGCGGATCGTAGCCGAGGAAGGCCAGAGGATCTTGGGCTGGAGGGAAGTCCCCATTGACCGGAGCAGCATCGGCGACAGCGCCCGATCTTCCATGCCCCGCTTCATCCAGGTTTTTATCGCCCGGGGCCATACTACCAGATGCGGTGCGGATTTTGAAAGGAAGCTCTACACCATACGCAAGCGGGCTGAGAGGGCCATTATCCCTTTATGCGCAGATAAGGGAGGAACCTTCTACGTTGCCAGCCTGTCATCCAAGACCATCGTCTACAAGGGAATGCTGACCGCCAAACAGCTGCGGGAATTCTATCTGGACCTCTCCGACCTAGATTTCGATTCCGCCCTGGCCATGGTCCATTCCCGCTTCAGTACCAATACCTTTCCCAGCTGGGAGAGGGCCCACCCCAACCGCTATGTGGTCCATAACGGGGAGATCAATACCATCCGCGGCAACGTCAACTGGATGAAAGCACGGCAGAAGGTGATTGAATCCCCTCTATTCCAAGATCTGGATAAGGTTTTCCCGATTATCGATGAGACTGGCAGCGATTCCTCCATGTTCGACAACTGCCTGGAATTCCTGTACCTGACCGGCCGCTCGCTGCCCCATGGGGTGATGATGATGATACCGGAACCATGGGAGACGGATGAACAGATGTCCGCCGAACTGAAGGAGTTCTACCGTTTCAACAATTTTATCATGGAACCCTGGGATGGACCGGCTGCCATTGGTTTCTCCGATGGCGTAGTCATTGGCGCGGTATTGGACCGCAACGGGTTGCGCCCGGCCCGCTATTATATCACCAACGACGACCGGGTGGTCTTGGCCTCGGAAGTGGGGGTAATCGACATCAAGCCGGAGAAGATTGTATATAAAGGGAGGATCGAGCCGGGCCGGATGCTGCTGATAGATACCAGGGCGCAAAGGATAATCAGTGATGAAGAGATCAAACAGGGAATAGCCCGGCTGCATCCTTATGCAGATTGGAACCGCCGGCGGATTGTAGACCTGGAACAACTCCCTGTCCCGTCCACCCTTGAAGAAACGCCCGGTTTGGACCTGCTTCGCCTCCAGAAGGCCTTCGGGTATACCTTCGAGGATATAGAAATGACCCTCAAACCCATGGCCGAACTGGGCAAGGACCCGGTAGGCTCCATGGGTATGGATTCGCCTCTGGCGGTGCTTTCCGACCAGCCGCAGTTATTGTATCTCTACTTCAAGCAGTTGTTTGCCCAGGTGACCAATCCCCCCATTGACGGGATCAGGGAAGAGATCGTCACCTCGCTCAGCCTGCCTCTGGGCAATACCGGTAACCTGTTGGACCCGGAGCGCGGTGATTCAGCCTGCATCATGCTGCCCCATCCAATTTTGACCGATCAGCAGTTGCGCCTCATCCAGGGGCTGGATGACGAACGGTTCAAGTCGGCCACCATATCCATCCTCTACCGTGTCGACGGAGGCGGGCGGGCCCTGCAGAATTCTCTGGAGCGGATCTTCCGGGAAGCTGACCGGGTTATCGCTGAGGGTGCCAATATCGTGATTCTTTCCGATCGGGGAATCAATGAAGAAATGGCTGCCATCCCCGCACTGCTGGCCAGCGCCGGGCTGCATCATCATCTGACCCGCCAGGAAATCCGTACTAACGTGGGCATCGTGCTGGAGTCGGGCGAACCCCGGGAGGTACACCACTTTTGCACTCTGGTGGGCTATGGAGTGACGGCGGTCAATCCCTATCTGGCTTTGGCGGTAGTCGACCGGATGGCCGGACAAGGATGGCTGGCCGGCTTGAATCGGGCCGAGGCCAGGTCGCATTACATCGAGGCATGCGTCAAGGGGATGCTGAAGGTCTTGACCAAGATGGGCATATCCACCATGCGCAGTTATCATGGGGCTCAGATCTTCGAGGCCATCGGCCTCAGCCGGGAACTGGTCGACCGCTATTTTACCATGACCCCTTCCCGCTTGGACGGAATCGGCTTGGAGGAGATAGCCCGGGAAAGTTGGATGCGGCACAACAGCGCCTTCAACCGCAATGATCCCAACCGGGATTCGCTTGAGGTGGGCGGTTATTTCCAATGCAAAGAAAACGGGGAAATCCACTTGTATAATCCGGAAACGATTTATTTGCTGCAGCGGGCCTGCCGGGAGACTGATTATGGACTTTTTAAGGAATTCTCCCGCCGCATCAATAATGAGAAGATATATACCCTCCGGCACCTGCTGGAATTCAATCTCAACAGTGCTGACACCATACCCATCGAAGAAGTCGAACCAGTAGAGTCGATTGTGCAGCACTTCCGGACTGGGGCGATGTCCTATGGCTCCATCAGCAAGGAAGCGCACGAATGCCTGGCCATAGCCATGAACCGGCTGGGCGGCAAGAGCAATTGCGGGGAAGGCGGGGAGGAACCGGAGCGCTATATTCGGGATAAAAACGGGGATTCCCGCTGCAGCGCCATCAAGCAGGTGGCCTCCGGGCGTTTCGGGGTGACCAGCAATTATCTGGTGAATGCCGCCGAGATCCAAATCAAAATGGCCCAAGGGGCCAAACCGGGCGAAGGCGGTCAGCTGCCCGGGGGCAAGGTTTTCCCGGCCATAGCCAGGGTGCGCCACTCAACCCCCGGAGTGGACCTGATCTCCCCGCCCCCCCACCATGACATCTATTCGATCGAGGATTTGGGGGAATTGATCCATGACCTTAAAAACGCCAACCAAGAAGCGGAAATAAGCGTCAAGCTGGTTTCCGAGGTGGGAGTGGGCACGGTGGCGGCGGGGGTGGCCAAGGGCAAAGCCGACGTCATCCTCATCAGCGGTTATGACGGCGGCACCGGCGCCTCCCCCCGCACCAGCATCAGGAATGCCGGGCTGCCTTGGGAAATGGGTTTATCCGAGACTCACCAGACTTTGGTACTGAATCGGCTTCGGGACCGAGTGGCCCTGGAGACTGACGGCAAACTGCTCACCGGAAGCGATGTAGTGATTGCAGCCCTACTGGGGGCGGAGGAGTTCGGTTTCGCTACCACCCCCCTGATTGCCATGGGGTGCGTCATGATGCGGGTCTGCGATCTGAATACCTGCCCGGTAGGAATAGCCACCCAGGATGAGCGGCTGCGCCGAAATTTCACCGGCCAGCCCGAGCACGTGGAGAATTTCATGCGTTTCGTGGCCCAGGAGATGCGGGAGATCATGGCCCGGTTGGGATTCCGCAGCCTGGCCGAGATGGTCGGGCGCACCGACAAGCTAAGGCCCAGGGAGACTCAACATTGGAAGGCCTCCCGCCTGGATCTGTCCCCGCTCCTCTACCAGCCCTATGCCGGCCCTGAGGTGGGACGCCACAAGAGGCGTTCCCAGGACCACCTGGTGGAGAAATCACTCGACGCCCGCAAGCTGCTGCGCATGTGCCAGCCGGCCCTCGAGCAGCGCAAGCCGGTGCGGGCCCGGCTGAAAATAAACAACGTCGACCGCGTGGTGGGTACGCTGACCGGCAGTGCCATAACCCGCAAATACGGTGCTCAAGGCTTGCCCGAGGATACTGTCCGGCTGTCTTTTGTAGGCTCGGCAGGGCAGAGTTTCGGTGCCTTTATTCCACCGGGAATAACCCTGGAACTGGAGGGCGACGCCAATGACTACATCGGCAAAGGGCTGTCAGGCGGCAAAATCATCGTTCACCCCCGCCGGGGGTCGACTCTGACCGCCGAGAGTAACATAATCATCGGCAATGTTGCGTTCTATGGCGCCACTTCCGGGGAGGCCTATATCAACGGTATAGCCGGGGAGAGATTCTGCGTAAGAAACAGTGGGATCAGTGCGGTAGTAGAGGGAGTGGGCGACCACGGCTGTGAGTACATGACCGGAGGGCAAGTCGTAATCCTGGGTAAAACCGGACGCAATTTCGCTGCCGGTATGTCTGGCGGCATTGCCTACATCCTAAATCTGGATCCGGCTGCCTGCAACCACAGCCTGGTGCTGCTGGAACCGGTTATCGACCCTTGCGAACTGGAGAAAATCAGGACCCTGGTGGCCAAACACACCGCCCATACCGGCAGTCCCCTGGGACGCCGGGTGCTGGAAAAATGGGCGGACTACGCGCCCCGGTTTACCAGGGTGATTCCGGCAGTCTATAAACAAATCATCCAAGATATGAACCGAGCATACGATCCGGTACCGGCTGCCAAAAGAGAGCCGGGATTGATCGTACCGAGCCGGTAAGAGGCGGACGTAGGGAGGAGGATCAGGCATGGGGAAAACAACCGGATTTTTGGAATACCCGAGGGTGGAACCGGGCAAGCGGCCGCCCGCGGAAAGAATAAAGGACTGGGATGAAATCAGGCTGCCCCAGGATGCGGAAGAAATGAGCTTGCAGGGAGCCCGTTGCATGAACTGCGGCGTCCCCTTCTGCCAGGGCGGGATTATCCTCAACGGCGCTGCCTCGGGGTGCCCCCTGCATAACCTTATTCCGGAATGGAACGAAATGGTCTATGCCGGCCGATGGGATGAGGCCTGGCGGCGGTTGGCCCGCACCAATCCTTTTCCCGAATTCACCTCCCGGGTGTGTCCCGCCCCCTGCGAAGGAGCCTGCACAGCGGGAACCTATTGGGAACCGGTGGCCATAAACAGCCTTGAATATGAGATAACGGAAAAAGCCTTCCGGGAAGGGTGGGTGGAGCCGGTGCGCGGTGCCTCCACCGGATTCCAGGTAGCAGTAGTCGGATCAGGTCCGGCCGGCTTGGCCAGTGCCTATTACCTGAACGCGGTTGGCCACGATGTGACCGTTTTCGAACGCGAGGACCGGCCAGGGGGATTGCTGGTTTACGGAATTCCGAATATGAAACTGGGTAAGGACGTGGTTGAGCGGCGCATCAAACTTATGCAGGAGTCGGGTATCAAGTTCGTGGTTGGAACCGAGATCGGCTCGGACCTGCCCGCCGCCACCCTGGTTGCCAATTATGATGCAGTGATCTTGTGCGGCGGAGCTGGCCGGGCCAGGGCTCTTGAGGTGGAAGGCACCGATCTGAGCGGGGTGCACCAGGCGTTAACCTATCTGAAGGCCTGCACCAGGGGGGTGCTGGAAGGAGATGGATCAGACGCTGATATCAGTGCGGCCGGCAAGGACGTTATCGTGATCGGTGGCGGGGATACCGGCACCGATTGCGTGGCTTGTGCCATCCGCCAGGGCTGCCGCAGCGTTCACCAACTGGAGATCCGGCCGGAGCCTCCCGACAGGCGAATCAAGACCACCAACCCGTGGCCCGAATGGCCCCACCGGCAAAAAGTGGATTACGGCCAGGCTGAGGCCATCGAGGTCAGCGGGGCAGACCCGCGCCATTACCTGGTATCCACCCGCCGCATCGTCGGCGATGCCAGGGGCCAGGTGAAAGAAGTCCATACGGCAGCGGTCAATTGGTTTAAGGGCCCCTCAGGCAGGCTGGAGCCGGTCGAGGTGCCCGGCAGTGAAAAGACATGGCCGGCAGATCTGGTTTTGCTGGCCCTTGGATTTAGCGGAGCGGAGGATGCTCTGCCGGATGAGCTGAATCTGGCCCGGGACAGTCAGGGCAATGTAGCGGCCCGGTTCGGGGTCTTTACCACCAATATGGAAAAGGTGTTCGTGGCCGGCGACATGCGCCGGGGTCAGAGCCTTGTCGTATGGGCCATCCAGGAAGGCAAACTGGCCGCTCGGGAGGTAGATCGGTATCTTACCGGTAACAGCCTGATTAAATAAACGATCGCAGCTTTTAAATCGAGGATATGAGTTCTGGCGGCGAAAGACCGACCTAGCCCGGAGCCGGTATCTGATCTTCAGATCACTGTCAAAGGGTGGGAAAATAGCCCGCCAATAAGGATTCGGGAAGGAGGTAAGCACAATGAAAGGACATCTGGTTCTGGCGAATGGGATGGTTTTCAGCGGGCAGATGCTGAACGGGCCGGTTCATGTCGATGGCGAAGCAGTATTCAACACCAGCATGAACGGCTACCAGGAGATCATCACCGATCCTTCCTACGCAGGGCAGATCCTGACCTTTACCTATCCCAGCATCGGCAACTATGGCTGCGGGGACTACGGCTTCGAGTCTGTCAGCCCCGCCCTGCGAGGCCTGGTCATACATGAGATGGCCGTGTGCCCGGATCATTATCAATCACGCTGGACCCTGGCCGAATTCCTGGACCGGTATCAAATTCCATGTCTGATGGGTATCGACACCCGGGCCATAACCCGCATCCTGCGCAGCCAAGGGACAATGGGGGCAATCCTGACTACCAGCTGGGATGAGGCGTCCAATATAACAGAGGCAGCCGCCCAGGGGAGGTTCTGGTTGGAGCGGGACCTGGTCCAGAGTGTCACCCGACCAGTTCCAGTCACATATGGAGATGGTCCCTTGAAAATAGTGCTGCTGGACTTCGGAGTAAAGCAGAACATCATAGATTCGCTTGTCAATCGGGGCTGCGAGGTGGTGGTGATGCCCGCCGGAAGCAGCGCGGAGGCAGTATTGGAGCACCACCCGGATGGATTGGTTCTGTCCAACGGCCCCGGTGACCCTCAGGCCTGCCAGGCGGCGGTGGGGCAAATCCGCACATTGCTGCGGGACGTTCCCACCTTCGGGATTTGCCTGGGTCATCAGCTTATTGCCCTGGCCCTTGGTGCCCGCACCTATAAACTAAAATTCGGGCATCGGGGAGGTAATCATACGGTAAAAGATTTACTCAGCGGACGCTGCCTGGTCACCTCCCAAAACCACGGTTATGCGGTCGATCCGGCCTCACTTCCGGATGAGGCGGAGATTAGCTTTATCAATGTGAATGACGGAACTGCAGAAGGTCTGGTTCATAAGACCAAGCCGGTTTTCTCGGTGCAGTTCCACCCCGAAGCCAATCCCGGTCCTCGTGACTCAGGCTACCTTTTCGATCGGTTCCTGGAGATGGTGCACAGACACGGCTCCGGGCAAACGGCGGCGCATCATCGTAAGGGGGAATAGACTCATGCCTGTTGCTACCAATATCAAGAAGGTCTTGGTGATCGGCTCGGGGCCCATCGTTATCGGGCAGGCGGCCGAATTTGATTATGCCGGCACCCAGGCTTGCCGGGCCCTGCGGGAGGAAGGCATCCAGGTGGCACTCCTCAACAGCAATCCCGCCACCATCATGACTGATGCCAATATGGCTGATCGGGTCTATATTGAACCCCTGACGGTCGAGACGGCCGAGAAGATCCTGCAACGGGAAAGGGTAGACGGCATAATAGCCACGATGGGCGGGCAGGCGGGGCTTAATCTGGTTCTGGCCCTGCATCGGGAAGGGATCCTGGACAAATACCAGGTGCCGCTGCTGGGGACGCCGCTGGAGGCCATCGCCCAGGCTGAGGATCGGGCGATGTTCAAAGCCACCATGAACGAGATCGGTGAACCGGTACCGGATAGTGCCATCGTCACCTCTTGGGAAGAGGCCCGGAGTTTTGCCCGCCAAAGCGGTTTTCCCCTCATTGTCCGACCGGCCTACACCCTGGCCGGCAGTGGCGGGGGCCAGGTACAGAATCATGAGGAGCTGCAGGAGACAGTGACCCGGGGGCTGAAAGCCAGCCCCATCGGCCAGGCCCTGATCGAGCGAAGCGTGGCCGGGTATAAAGAGATAGAATTCGAGGTTATGCGCGACCACCTGGACAACTGCATCACTGTCTGCAGCATGGAAAATATCGACCCGGTCGGTATCCACACCGGCGACAGTATGGTGGTGGCACCAGCCCAGACCCTCACCGACGGGGAACTGCAGATGCTGCGGGATGCATCCCTCAAAATCATCCGGGCCCTGAGGATAGCCGGAGGATGCAACATCCAGTTCGCCCTGGACCCATACAGCCGCCGGTACTATGTAATCGAGGTCAACCCTCGGGTAAGCCGTTCCAGCGCCCTGGCTTCCAAAGCCACCGGCTATCCCATCGCCAAAGTGGCGGCCCGCATCGCTATCGGTTACAGCCTGGATGAGATACCCAATGCGGTCACCGGCAAGACCATGGCCTGCTTCGAACCGGCGATTGACTACGTTGTACTGAAGATGCCCCGCTGGCCATTTGATAAATTCGCGGGCGGGGAGCGCCGTTTGGGCACCCAGATGAAGGCCACGGGTGAGGTCATGGCTATCGACCGCAGTTTTGAAGGCGCCCTGTTGAAAGCGGTGCGCAGCCTGGACCTGGGTATAGAAGGGCTCAATTTGCCGGAACTTGATGCTTTGGAACAAGGTGAATTGGAGAGACGTCTGCGCCAGGCGGACGACCAACGTTTGTTTATAATCGCCGCCGCGCTGGCCCGGGGGATGGAGATCGATACTATCCATGAGCTAACCGCCATCAACCGTTTCTTCCTGCATAAAATCAAGAATATCATTGAATTCAGCCGCCGCCTACAGGAACAGGAACTGGATCCTCAGCTGTTGCGGGAGGCCAAAGTACATGGCTTTACCGACCAACATATCGCCCGCTTGCAAGCCGGGCGGGGGTGGCAGGAGGGTGATGTGCGTCGCCTGCGCCATAAACTGGGCATGATTCCCGCCTACAAGATGGTCGATACCTGCGCTGCAGAGTTCGAGGCGGCCAGCCCCTACTTCTACTCCAGTTACGAACAGGAGAACGAAGCCCTTTCTGAACCGGATTCCTCTAAAGTTCTGGTAGTCGGCTCCGGGCCAATCCGGATCGGACAGGGCATAGAGTTCGATTACTGCTCGGTTCACTGCGCCTGGGCTTTGCAGGACAGCGGTCGTCAAGCAGTGATCGTCAACAACAATCCCGAGACGGTCAGTACTGATTTCGATACCTCCGATCGACTCTACTTTGAACCGCTCAGCTTCGAAGATGTCATGAACATTATTGAACAGGAGTGGCCTGAAGGAGCGATAGTACAGTTTGGAGGTCAGAATGCCATCAACCTGGCTGGATGCCTCAACCAGGCGGGGGTTAAAATCCTGGGGACCTGCCCGGACAGTATCGACCGGGCCGAGGACCGGGAGCGTTTCGACCGTTTGCTGCAGGAGTTGGGAATACCGCGGGCCCCTGGGCGCAGTGTCACCACTCTGGCGGGAGCAGTTGAAGCGGCGCGCAGCATCGGCTACCCGGTGCTGGTGAGGCCTTCTTATGTTCTAGGCGGCCGGGCCATGGAAATCGTCGACAACCAGGAAGAACTGGAGAGGTATATAACTGCAGCCGTACAGATCCACGATGACCACCCGGTGCTGGTGGACAAATACCTGCTGGGTCAGGAACTGGAAGTGGATGCGGTGGCGGACGGCCAGGAGGTTCTGATCCCCGGGATCATGCAGCATATTGAACGGGCCGGTATCCATTCCGGCGACAGCATGGCGGTATTTCCAGCCTACAACCTCAAAGTCCGCACCGCCGCCAAAGTGGTGGACTACACTACCCGACTGGCTCTGGCTCTGCAGGTCAAGGGTATGATCAACATCCAGTTCGTCGAGCATAATAACGAGCTGTATGTCATTGAGGTCAATCCCCGTTCCAGCCGTACCGTACCCTTTATCAGCAAGGTGACCGGTCTGCCCCTGGTCAAAATGGCTACCCTGGCGGCGCTGGGCCGCACCTTGGCCGAGCAGGGATACACAGGCGGACTGCGGCCCCGGCCCGGTTTCTACTCGGTCAAGGTACCGGTCTTCTCTTTCGGCAAACTGGAACAGGTCGATGTCAGCCTGGGTCCCGAAATGAAATCCACCGGGGAGGTGCTGGGGATGGATAAATCACTGCACATCGCCCTTTATAAGGGGATGCTGGCGGCTGGTATGCATATTCCCGACCGGGGTACCATCGCTGCCACCATCGCTGACCGCGATAAGGAGCAGGCTCTGCCCCTTTTGCAGGGTTTGGCACGGCTGGGCTACAAACTGGTGGCGACCGAAGGAACCGCCTGCGCCCTGGAGAGATTGGGCATCGCGGCGGAACCGGTGAGGAAACTGCAGGAAGGTTCACCTAACATCATCGATTTGCTTAAATGTGGTCAAGTGGATCTGATCGTAAACACCCTAACCCAGGGACGTTCGCCTTCAAGGGATGGATTTCAGATCCGCCGCACGGCGGTAGAACTAAATGTACCGGTGATAACGTCCCTGGACACCCTGCAGATACTGGTGGAAGTGATACGGGAGCAGCGGCACCGTCGCGCACCTGCCTGTATTTCCCTGCAGGAGTATGCCAGCGGAGACTACGCTTGGGTGGATACGGTCGCCAACCCGCCCCCGGCCTGAATTGGACGTCAGGTATACAGTATGTTTGCCCGCAAGCCATTTACGGGGCGGCGAGAGGCGAATATACTATAGGAGTAGATCTACACCAATGAACCTGGGCGAAGGAGTCTGATGCCTTCCCGGCAGCGGGAAGAGCCGGGCTCCTTTTTTGCTGTCCGATGGAAGGGACAATCTAACCTGAAGGAGGGAGCCGTATGCAGAAGATTGAGGCCATCATCCGGCCTTCCAAGCTGGAAGACCTGAAAGCCGCCCTGGAAAATATCCAGATCCGGGGCATGACCGCCAGCGAGGTAAAGGGGCGGGGCCTTCAGAATAACCAAAAACAGTATTATCGGGGCCGTGAGGTATCGGTGGACTTGAATCCCAAGATCAAAGTAGAGATCGTCTGCCATGATGAATCAGTGGAAAACATAATATCCACCATTATCAACAGCTGCCGCACCGGCAAGCACGGGGATGGCAAGATTTTTGTCTATCCGCTGGAGAGGGTAATACGTATCAGCACCCGGGAGGAAGGCGCAGCGGCACTATAATTTCATAAGCAACACCAGGCAATGGCGCTTGGATGCAGGTGGCGACCTGCCACCAGCGCTTTTTTGTTTTCTAGGGCGGAACGCCGAAAATTGCTTGGGAAAGAGGGATATGAAATGAAACCGAAAGTTAAAGCAGTTCTATTGATAATAAATGCCATGCTGTTGACCCTGGGGCTGCCGTTGCTCGCCTGCGGCGCAGAAGGGCCCGGTGTCGATACCGGGGACACTGCGTTCGTCATAATATGCTCCGCCCTGGTCATGCTCATGACCCCCGGCCTGGCTCTGTTCTACGGGGGCATGGTGCGCCGCAAAAATGTACTCAGCATCATCATGCAGAGCTTTACCGCCATGGTCCTGGTCTCGGTACAATGGGTCCTGATCGGCTATTCCCTGGGTTTTGGAGCGGATTTTAACCACCTGGTGGGCGGACTCCAGTACCTGGGCCTAAACGGGGTGGGGGGAGAGCCAAGCCTGGCTTATGCCCCCACTATCCCTCACCAGGTGTTTGTACTCTTTCAGATGATGTTCGCCATCATTACTGTGGCCCTTATCAGTGGCGCTTTTGCGGAACGGATGCGGTACTCGATCTTCGTGGTGTTTGTGCTGCTGTGGACCACCCTGGTTTATGATCCCCTGGCCCATTGGGTATGGGGAGTGGATGGCTGGCTGCGCAACCTGGGCGCCTTGGATTTTGCTGGAGGTACGGTAGTCCATATAAGCTCAGGCATCTCCGGGCTGATCGCCTGCCTGCTGCTGGGGCCGCGCAAGACGGACGGAGCCGAGCCGATGGTACCCCACAACCTGCCCATGACCATGCTGGGAGCAGCGTTGCTGTGGTTCGGGTGGTTCGGCTTCAATGCCGGCAGTGCCCTGGGTGCCAGCGGCCTGGCCGCACATGCCTTCCTGGTTACCAACACCTCGGCAGCAGCCGGGGCCATTGGCTGGGCCGCGGCCGAATGGCTGCGCCAGGGCAAACCTACCGCTCTAGGAGCGGCCAGCGGCGTGGTGGCCGGCCTGGTAGCCATCACCCCGGCAGCCGGTTTCGTGACTGCCTCCAGTGCCATCGTGATGGGATTGCTGGCTGGGCCGCTCTGTTACTTTGCCGTCAGCAGCCTTAAAATCCGTTTCAATTACGACGATTCCCTGGACGCTTTTGGCATCCATGGGGTGGGTGGTATTTTCGGAGCGTTGGCCACCGGTGTGTTCGCGACCACTGCGGTAAATTCGGCTGGCGTTAACGGCTTGCTTATGGGCAATCCCCATTTGCTGTGGGTCCAGTTGCTGGCTGTGCTGGCTACGGCCGGTTTTGCATCGATCATGACCGTGGGCATTCTGAAAATGCTGACCCTGGTTGCCCCCTTAAGAGTATCGGATGAGGATGAAGACATCGGTCTGGATTTAACCCAGCATGGCGAGGATGCCTACAATTACGGCGAAGTGAGCCCGGCCTGATCCGGGCGGGGACCAGGGGCTTAAGATGATCTAAAGGAAAGGAGATGGGCAGTTATGTCGTCTTTCGACCGCGCTTCTACCGGCTTGGCCGGACTCGATGCTGTACTGGACGGACTGCGATGGGGGGATAACGTGGTATGGCAGGTGGAGGATATCGCTGACTACCGCAATATGGCCAGGGCTTTTGTGGAGCAGGCCCGCAGCCAGCACTTCCGGGTGGTGTACCTGCGCTTCGGGCAGCACCCGCCTATCCTGGACCCCGGACCCGAAATAATCGAATACCAGTTGGACGCCGCTCTCGGTTTCGAGACGTTTTCCAGCCAGATCCATAATATTGCCACTCAGGAGGGGAAGCGGGTATGTTATGTGTTTGACAGCCTTTCCGACCTGCTGTCGGCCTGGGCTACCGACTTGATGATCGGCAACTTTTTTCAGGTGACCTGCCCCTATCTGTTTAGGTTGGACACCATTGCTTATTTCGCTTTGATAAGGAACCGCAATTCCTACGCCACCATTGCCCGCATCCGCGAGACCACCCAGCTATTGCTGGACCTGTTCAGCTTTGAAGGGGAAATCTACGTCCACCCACTCAAGGTTTGGAACCGTTACTCACCCACCATGTTCTTGCCCCATGCCCGCCAAGGTGAAAGCTTTGTCCCCATCACCAGCAGTACCCGGACCGCCCAGATATTCTCCCGCTTTCAAAACCGCGGGCCGGGCAGCGTGCAGCGCAAAATCGATTATTGGGACCGGGTATTCCTGGATGCGGAAGAATTGCTGAACGATAAAAGGCAGGGCAAAAACGATACCGCGGAACAGGAAACGATCATGGTCGATCGGTTGGCCCGGATGGTGCTGGGCAGGGACGAACGCATGCTGGAGCTGGCCCGTCGCTATCTCACCCTGGAAGACCTGGTGGAGATGCGCAACCGCCTGGTTGGTTCGGGCTTTATCGGCGGCAAGACGGTGGGCATGATCCTGGCCCGCAAAATCCTTGAGTCCGACGTTGCCAGGGACTGGTGCCGGCATCTGGAACCCCACGATTCGTTTTATATAGGTTCCGACGTTTTCTATACCTACCTGGTCGAGAACCAGTGCTGGGAGCTGCGCCAGCAACAGAAAATGGAGGAGAACTATTTCCGTCTGGCCCTGCTCCTGCGCGAAAGGATCCTTAAGGGGATCATGCCCGAGGTCATCAAGGACCAGTTGGGGCAGATGCTCGACTATTTTGGTCAGTCGCCGGTGATCGTGCGCTCCAGCAGCCTGCTGGAGGATGGTTTTGGGAACGCTTTCGCCGGTAAATACGAGAGCATCTTCTGCGTAAACCAGGGCAATCCCAGCGAAAGATACGACAACTTCGAGCAGGCAGTCAAGACCATCTATGCCAGCACCATGAACGAAGACGCCCTCGCCTACCGGCTTCAGCGCGGCATGGCCGACAGTGACGAGCAGATGGCCTTACTGGTGCAAAGAGTGTCCGGTTCCATGCATTCCGCCTATTTCTTCCCCGATCTGGCTGGGGTGGCCATGTCGCACAATCCCTACGCCTGGCACGAAGACATGGATCCCGAAGCGGGGATGCTGCGCCTGGTAGTGGGATTGGGAACCCGGGCGGTGGACCGGGTCGATGATGATTATCCCCGAATCGTAGCCCTGGACAAACCCACCCTGCAGCCGCTTTCCGATCCGGAGGAATTGAGCCGCTGCTCGCAGCATAAACTGGACGTGCTGGATCTGGCCCGCAATGAGTGGGCCAGCATCAATCTGTCGGCCATAACGGGGCAGCTGAGTGGCCTGCCCTGGTGGAAAGAGGTGGCTGCCCCGGATTACCAGGTTATCAACCGCTACCGGGAAACGGGCCGGCCAGCCCCTAACGCCTGGATACTGAGCTTCCCGGAATTGTTCCAAGGTGAATTTCCCGTCTTGATGAGGGAGTTGCTGCGGACTCTGGCCACCGCTTATGATTACCCGGTCGATACCGAATTTACGGCCAACTTCGATGACCAGGGCCAGCTGCGCATCAACCTGCTGCAGTGCCGTCCGTTGCAGACCAATCCCGGCGAACAGGCCCATCGGCCGACACCGGAATTCGATCCGGCCCGCCTGTTGTTTGCCACCCGTCGCTCTACCATGGGCGGGAGCATCGGCTTGCAGCTGGCCCGGGTCATTTATGTGGAGCCTGATGCCTACAACGCCCTTCCCATCAATGACCGCTACCAGGTGGCCCGTTTGGTGGGCCGGCTTAACCGGATCTTCGCGGACCGGGAGGAATACCCCTACATGTTGATCGGACCCGGGCGCTGGGGCAGCAGCACCCCTTCCCTGGGGGTGCCGGTCTCTTTTGCGGAGATATGCAACGCCAGGGTGCTGGTCGAAGTAGCCAGGGAAGAAGGGGGATTCATGCCGGAGCTCTCCTTTGGCACTCACTTCTTTCAGGACCTGGTCGAGACCCGGATTTTCTACGTTGCCCTGTTCCCGGGCAAGACCGAAACAGTGTTTAATCCGGTCCAGCTTGACAAACTGTCCGGACGGTTTGATGAATACCTGCCCGGTTATGACAAATGGGGGACGGTTGTAAAGGTTTACGATTTGGTCCGAGCGGGAACCCAGTTGTGGCTGCAGTCCGATATCGACAGCGGCCAGACGGTTTGTTTCTTCACTAATTCGAATACCGGTAACCCGGTAACTGTCCCATCGCGGGTTTGACCGCCTGGGTTTGTGGTAGACTGGTAACAAGGAATTCATATCGCGGGCCAGGAATAGATTTTAGTATGACTACCGACGGAGGATAACCATGACTAGGCTGCTGGATATCTTTATGTATGTTATCGGAGGATTCGCTCTGCTGGTTACCCTGCTCTTTTTATGGGGCGGACTGAAAGACCTGTGGTATTCATTCAAAAAACGGGGATAGCCTGTGGAGACTGCCCCGACTTGACCAACCAAAGGAGACCGGATTGTAAAAAAACAACCGCGGCAAACCAGGCAAATTAAATCGTGCATCGCAAGATCCCGCTGCCGGTTTCTGAACCGACCGAACTGATGAGTTTCCTTATCGAGAGGTTGCCCAAACAATCCTCAACAACATAAAATCCCTGCTTCTGGGCAAGCCCACCCATTTCTTCAGTCCCGGGCAGAAGAAACTGGTGTCTCTAATACTAAAAGTGCACCCCAAAAGTTGAGAGGCTATGTTATTTGAGGTAAGGCTCATCTACCTTCAGTTTTTCAAATGAGATCCATTCCGTGAGCGAATTGCCTATCCTGACTTTGGCCAATCCCCTGCCGTTCACACCTTCGGATGTTTTGCCATTGATCCGCTCACATACCACTATTCCTTGTTTATCCTTCCAAGGACTGATTTCATCCTTCACTATGACCTGACGCATCAGCACCTTTATAACCACCCTTCGGTAAGTATCTGCTTAATCAAACAGCAAGATACGTACCAATTCTTCACGCCCATAAGTGCTGCACATAATTTTCCCTTATGTTCAGAAGCCCATACATTTGTAAGGTTATTAGAACAGTTAATTAGTATCGACGGTAAATACTCTATTGTATGTCGGATTGAGTCAAACTGAGCAAAAACGGTCCGTTTGACTGCGTATACTGTATTCAAATAAAGGACACCTGGAATAATTGACCAGGATGGGAATTTATCAGGACCGTAATTATGGGAGAGTAAACACTATCTGATTGTTGCTGAGGAAATTGTCCGATGCAAAAAAATATCAATCACAGCAGCGTAGCACGATCTTTGGCATAAAAATTGCTTTTTAATGTAGTGACATCTGGATCGTCCTTACCGATCCAAATATATTCCTTCCTACACAGGGTTGTTTTCGGATGCAGCCCTGTTTTTTTTCGTGGCCCGCAATCAGGATGCTGATGGTGGCAAGGGATAGGTGCTGAGATGAAGCCGAAATCGTCTTGTAAGGTAATCAAGTAATAAGCGTCCAGGGCGGACATATGGTATCATAAGAGCACTTTTGTGAATAGACCAGGGCGGGGAGACCATAATCCATGGACACTTCCGTAAGTATCCTTAAGTACCTGATCGACGGTTTTGCGCTGCTGGCAACCTTGGTTTCTTCTGGGGCTGGCTGATGGACCTCTAGTTCAATACCGGCAAGAGATAAAACCGCGTCTATGTCAAGAGCATCAGCATAGGGACGGGCTATCGGTAGTAATAACAAGGACAGCCAAGGTCCATAATACAATACACCAGCTCCTCATGGGTTGGCTTTACCTGAATGGTGTTTGGTCGAGGCGGTAACCCACAAACCTAGAATTCAAGCCAAAGGGGATCATAGCATGAAGAGAGCCAGGGGCTATAAGAAAGGCCCATTCAAAGGTGTAAATCGCAAGCTTCTTCTGCCGGTCTCTGAACCGACCGAACTGATGAGTTTTCTTATCGAGAGGTTGCCCAAACAATCCCGCAACAACATAAAATCCTTGCTGACCCGGGGGCAGGTATCGATAGACGGCAAGATCGTCCACCAGTACAACCACCCATTGCGGCCGGGTCAGGAGGTGGTAGTGGACAGCTCCCCTAATTGGGGCAAGGAAGTGGGCGGAGGGCTTAAGATCCTGTTTGAAGACCAGCACCTGATAGTGGTCGATAAACCAGCCGGACTTCTGACGATAGCTTCCGATACCGAGAGGAAACGTACCGCCTACCATCAGCTGACCGACTATGTTCGAGAAAAGAACCCACACAACCGTATTTTCATCGTCCATCGCCTGGACCGGGATACTTCCGGGGTGATCATTTTTGCCAAACATGAAGAGGTGAAGCGGCTTTTCCAGGACAACTGGAGGGACTTTGTGACTGAGCGGTCCTATGTTGCAGTGGTTGAAGGCCGCATTGACAAGGACGGGGATACCATCCGGTCCTGGCTGCTGGAGACCAAAACCAGGCTCATCTACAGCAGTTCCACCCCGGGCGATGGGCTGGAGGCCACAACCAATTACCGGGTGCTGCAAACCTCATCCAAGTATTCGCTGCTGGAAATCCATCTGGAGACAGGCCGTAAAAACCAGATCCGGGTGCATATGCACGACATCGGCCACCCAATAGCCGGCGACAAGAAATACGGTGCCCAGACCGACCCCCTTCACCGCCTGGCTCTGCACGCCCGGGTGCTGGCCTTCCGTCATCCGATCAGCGGCGAGCCGATGCGCTTCGAAACCGAAATCCCCCCGCAATTCGTGGCCTTACTGCGCTAACTCCCAATCTTATTTCACCCTAGTGATTGATCAGCACCAGTCCCGCCAGGCACAGCACCACTCCGGCCAGGTTGGGTACCGTGAGCGCCTCTTTATAGTAAAGGATGCCTACCAGGATCAGGATCAGCGCCACTGAGATGCTGGCCACCAGCGAACCGATGCTTATATTCCAGCCCACTTTATACATATTCAAGAAACCGTACTCCAGTCCCACGATGGCCAAGCCCAGGGCAAAGGAAGTCCAGTTCAGGCTGCCATATTCGGTGGCCAGGCTTTTGACCGGGCTGGTCAGGAAATATAGCATGAATACCGCGATCATACCTACCAGATAGGTAATCCCCAGGGAGGCCAGGGGATTGATGGAGACCGGTGTGGATTTGGCGACGACGTGATAGGCCACGTTGGACACCACCACCATTATGATAGGCCAATAGTACTGCATTATACTGCCCCTTCCTGATAAAAAAGAGTGCGTCTTGAACGCGCATCCGTATTATTTCTCTAATGTCTCAAACGAATCCAGGCTGTTGAATTTCTCCAGCCATTGCTCGGGATTGCCATAGTCGGCATAATCGGCGTACCATTTATTGCCCGCTGGCCGTGGATGAGCCGCTTTGATGGGGCACCAGTACCTTTCGGTGCGGCCGCCCAGCTCCACCGCATAGGCGAATACCCCATTTACATAAGTGCAATATATGCAGTTTATCTTCTGGATCGCGTTCAGGTAATCCAGGAACTGGCGGTCGAACACGATATAGTCGCCGCGTCGCACCTTCGGAATGCGGTAGAGGGGCATGGCGGTCCAGTTGTATATGGTCAGGAATAAGTCCAAAATCACGGTGGGGACGATCATGGCGTAGATGAACGGTATCGACAGGAAATGGCGCAGATTGACGGGGATGGCGTATTTCCATACCGGGATACGGAAGGTCCGGTTCCTCTCCCGGAATCGCTGCAGGAATTCGACCCGTTTCTGCTCGATGGAGAAACCATATTTTTCGGCCAGATGCTCATACTCTTCACGTAGGGCCAGTTCCAGCTCATCGATCTTCTGCTGGATCTGCTTGATCTTGGAATCCATAGAAGCCTCCCTCCCGGTTGATCAACCCTTGGTGTCATTAAATCCCGAATCCAGTCACATCATCAATTATATATTATTGGTGCAAGGCTATTAACATGGCCTGGCAGGACGTGCCCGTTCAGTTCCTCCAGCTGGAAGGATTGAACAATTACTGCAAAACGTGGATACTATTAGTACCATCAAAATGACATGCGATTCCTGGATGTTCCCATTTATTATATATGCACGTACATGGAAAGAGAGTGATGATATGGGCCAAGGTAACAAGACCCTGCGGCTGCAGCAATTTCAGAAACGGTTGGTGTCCTTGGGCATCGACGCCGCTTTGTTGGTCAATGCCCGGGACATATTCTACTATAGCGGCACCGCCCAGCCAGCTATCTTGCTGATCACCCCGGACGATTATCGGCTGATGGTACGCAAAGGGCTGGAATTTGCCAAAGCTGAAACCTGGATGTATAAGGGCCGGATAGTGGCCGGGGGGATAGGCAATGCTGGGGATCACCTGGTTGGCATGGGAGTTCGGGGCGGGAAGCTGGGACTGGAAACCGATGTTATGTCCGCCGACCTCTTCCTGCGCATTCAGCGTTTGTTCCCGGCTTATGCCCCAGTGAGCATTTCCACCGAGATCCTACGCCAGCGGATGATAAAGGATCCGGAGGAAATTGAACTGATAAGGAATGCCTGCGCCATCATGCAAATCGGACATGATCGGGTATTTGAGGTACTTAAGCCTGGAGTAACCGAACTGGAACTGGCTGCCGAGATTGAGTACGCCCATCGTCGGGGTGGTCATGAAGGGGCTATCTGCATACGTATTGCCGATTACCTCATGGTCAACGGTCCGGTGGCTTCCGGAGAAAACCTTTACCGGACTACCGGTTGGGCCAATACCATCACCGGAGTGGGCTTAAGTACCGGCATCACGGCGGGACCCTCGTTGCGTCCAATCCAACCCGGGGATTTGGTGATGGCGGACATCCCGGTTTTCCATCATGGGTATCATTGCGATGAGTCCCGCACCTATGTACTGGGGAAACCCAAGCCGGCGGTAGAGTCTCTGCATGATTGTCTGAAGGAGATCGTGGATTCGGTGCTGTATGATATGAGACCCGGGACCCGGTGCAGCGACCTTTTCCATACCGCCAATGATTGCGCCCAGCGGCTGGGAGTGGGCGATTACTTCCTGGCATTATCGGATCGCAAGAGCCCTCTGATCGGGCACGGGGTAGGGTTGGAGGTAAATGAACTGCCGGTCCTGGAAGCCAATTCCGACTTGCATCTGGAGGCCAATATGGTTACTACATTAGAGATGCATTTGACCCACCCCCAGCATGGCGTGGTCAAAACCGAGTTCATGGTGCTGGTCACCCCGCACGGATGTGAGCGTTTGTCAGTCAAAGGATGTGAGCTGTTTGTGGTTGGCTATTAAAAGGATTGTGGGAGCAGTATTGTAAATCCTGCTCCCTGCTCACCCCCAAAAAGTACGTTGCTGAAAATATCGACAATCGGCCTGTCCTTGGATAAATTCCAATTCGGATGCAAATAACTTAATGATGAAGGAATCCAATCGTGCATCAGCCCAGATTTGGATATGGAATCGACCAAGAAATGTCGAGCCTCCAAGCTGGGTTGACATTTGGGTGGCTGAAATCTGGCAATAACCGGGATGGAATGATGCGTTAGCACTATGGCAGCCATGAGTCGCGATCAATATATCCAAATGATCTATGATACAGATCAGCATTTGACCCAATTGAGGGTAGAAAAATGGCTTAACCTGGACCTATTCTCCTGGCAGTGGTGGATCCTGGTAGTCTTACTGATACTGCCCTGGTTGATCTGGTGGAAATATGCTGATAAAAAGCGACTCCCGGAGATATTTATAGTTGGTCTCATGGTGCTTATCCTATCTTCCTATATGGATGCGATATTGAGCGAATTGGGCCTGTGGAATTACCATTACTGGGTCATCCCTTATTGGCCGCGCTTGATTTCGGCTGATTTCTCCTTCATCCCGGTCTGTTTCATGCTGGTTTACCAAAAATACCGAACCTGGCCCAGTTATTTGGCGGCCAATGCGCTTTTGGCCTTTCTCTTGGCCGTTCCCACCGAAATGATTCTAGTATGGGCGGATATCTTCCAAATGAACCTTTGGCGGTCCTATTACGGGATTCCCATATTTTTTGCTATGGGCATCCTGGTGCGGTTGTTGACCCAAACCCTTATGAAAAAACAGGTCCAGGCATTGTGAATGCCTCGTTCCGATTAGCAGTGAACCACTCAGAATAGGCACCTTTTTTCAAGCCGCCCCTCTTCCTGCCGGCATGAGGTTGCTTTTTTTATTCTATTGCCGGTTTCTCCCCATATATGTCCCCTATTTGTACGTAGTCCTTTAGTAGAGGGGGTGCATCACAATGAACCGGGAACAAGCTGCCGATTTCGTCAAAGAACAATTGGAGGCTTACTTGAAGCGCAAGGGCATAGATATCAGCGAGCCTTTTGCCTGCCTGAACCCAGACCACCAGGATACCGACCCCAGCATGATCTATGACCAAGCTCTGCGCAAGGTCCACTGTTTCATTTGTAAAGCCAATTATGACATCTTCGACCTGATCGGCATCGACTACCATCTGAGTGATCCAGCCGAAATATTCAAAAAGGCTTATGAGTTGTACCGGATAAAGCTGCAGAAGATGGAGATGGAACGGCCCGGCAGCAAATACGTGGACACCCAGGCCGGGGAGCCGCCCAAGGACTATACCGACTACATTAAAGCGGCCCATGCCAGAGTAGAGGAAACAGACTATTTCCAGCAGCGGGGGCTGAGCCAGGCCACCATTGAGCGGTTCCTATTGGGGTATGAACCTGCCTTTACTACCAGGGACAGTACCGGCTTGAGGACCTGGCGGGCGGGCATCATACCCACCAGCAACTTTACCTATACGGTTAGAAATATGGATCCGCACGCCCCGAGAACAGAGAGGATACGCAAGCGCGGCGGATCCAGCCCCATATTCAATCCGCAGGCCCTCCAGAGCGGGAAACCGGTATTCATAGTGGAGGGCGAGATGGATGCCTTGAGTCTTATCGAAGTGGGGGCCGAAGCCACCGCGCTGGCCAGTCCGGCCAATACCGAGCCCTTTATCGAACACATAAAGAAGTATCCCCCCGACGGGGGCTTGATCCTAAGCCTGGACAATGACCAAAACGGCCAGGAAACCACCGCCAAGCTGGCCCAGGAGCTAAAAGCGCTGGATATTCCTTTTTATGAGATCAATATCTCCGAGCCCTACAATGATCCCAACGAAGCTTTGACCGAGGACCGGGAAGCCTTTGCCAGGGCGGTGCAAAACGCCCTGAACACCCTCACCACCCAAGAAGAACAATACCAGGAAATGAGCCGGGAGGAATATCAGCAGACCAGCGCCGCTTCCTATATTCAGGATTTCATGGACGGGGTTGGGGAGCGGGTGAACACCTCGTTTATCCCGACCGGGTTTGAACGACTGGATATGGTCCTGGATGGGGGCCTGTATGAAGGGCTCTACCTCCTGGAGCGGGGAAGTTCATTAGGGAAAACGGCTTTAACCCTGCAGATTGCCGATCAGGTGGCCAGGAGCGGGCTTGACGTGTTGGTCTTCAGTCTGGGAGCGGCCCGCACCGAGCTCATAGCGCGCAGTTTAAGCCGCCTGACCTTTATACACTGCGGCGCCCAATCCGACCAGGCCTTGACCGCCCGAGGCATTACCACCCGCAGCCGCCGTCATGAGTACAGCCCGGATGAACAAGAACTGCTGGCCTCAAGTATCGAGACCTACGGGCAATATGCCGACCGCATTTATATCCATGAGGGCCGGGGGGATTGGGGAGTGCAACAAATCGCAGCCACCATCACCCGCCACCAACGCCTTACCGGCAATTCGCCGCTAGTGATGGTGGATTGCCTGCAGTTATTGGCCCCGCATGATCCCAGGGCTTCCGATCAGCACAATCGGGATAAGGCGGTCCTGGAACTGAAGCGGGTGAGCCGCGACCATAAGACTCCGGTAGTGGTGATATCCAGCCCGGATCGCCACAATTCTGGCAATCAAGTTATAGCTGGCTTCCAGAGCGGGGCAACTGCAGCCGCCGCGGATGTGATACTGGAATTACAGGTGAGGGAAACACCGGGTCAGGATGGGTTGGAGGGAAACGCCGTACTCAAGCCCGGAGTTTCCCGGGTCGAATTGCGGATACGGGAAAACCGCTGGGGAGCAACCGGCCTAAGTATTGAATACGATTACTACCCGCTCTTCAATTGCTTTGTGGAGGGTAAGTAGACGCGAAACTGCAATACTAAGGAGAGAAGCGGTTCGGTGAGCTGTGGCGGTCAGACTCCCAGCCACCAGAACCGACGAGCGTTGCTGCTGGTGCTAATCAAACAATGTCTGTTGGGGACCAGCCGACCTATCTTTGAACATCTCTTCTTCCAGTTGGCTGCGGTCTTCTTGATTGGGCTTCAGCCTAAAAGGATGCAGAGGACATTTGGTGAAGCGGCACAATTCCACTTCCTTTTTGCTGTGATTGGAGCAATCCAGACAATATGCCCATATCGCTTGCTCCATAGTTCTTTTGGCCATTTTGTTCCTCCTATGGATACTGACTATACTGTAATCCGAAGGGCGGGTTAACTGCCTTGCGGTGTCTTTGGATTCCTTCCTTGTTCGCGGCGGTTGATGAATAATCCTCTTTTTGGCCTAATAAATCGCCTCGCAGTGGTCATCCATGATTCGTTTCCGCCGCCAATCTGGCTTTGAAACTGATACTGCGCCGGGTGTCCAGGTGATCGAACTTGATCAGGTAACAGGCATGGTCGCGATCAACCTCCTCCACCATCCCGGTTCCCATGATGCTATGCACCACCCGATCACCCACCTGGAAAGCCAGTACGCCCGATAATGCCGCAAGACTGTTTTCGCTGCCGCGAATCTTCCATTTGGTCTCCGCAATCAGACTGTCATCCAATTCGCGGGTGTATTCCAGCAGGTGTCGGTCAACATTGAAGATGAAGCGGGACGGGTAACGATAGGAACCATCCAGGTTGCGTCCCTCGGCATCAGTGAGGAATAAACCCCTTTCAGCCCGGGTGAAGGCCACGAAGGCCAGCCGCCGCTCCTCCTCCATGCCCTCCAGGGTGGTGGTTTTGCGGGAGGGGAATACCCCTTCCTCCAACCCGCAGATAAAAACGTAGGGAAATTCCAACCCCTTGGCCGCATGCACGGTCATCATCCTGACCGCGTTACTGCCAGAGGCGGCGTCAGTGTTGGTAAGCAGGGCTACATGGGACAGATAGTGCTCCAGGGTGGCCTCCTCCCCGCAGGTAGTCTCGTATTCGTAGACCGACTGTTTCAGCTCGGCTAAGTTGTCGAGCCGCTCCTGACTGCCCTCCGTCCTGAGCATGGCTTCATAACCGCTTTGGTCCAGTACGGCACTCAATAGTTCGGAAATGGGCATATTATGATAACCGGCTGCCCAGCGCTCGATCAGGGCCAGGAAGCGCGTCGCCCGGGTATTTTTGAAAATCTCATTCTCTATGGTGCGCTGCAGAGCCTCATAGAGCGAGCACTGGTTTTGCTGCGCGTATTCCTGCAGGAATCTCATGCGCCGGTCGCCGATACTGCGCTTGGGCACGTTGACTATCCGCTGGAAGGAGAGGTCATCCTTATAAACTATCAACCGCAGGTAGGACAACGCGTCCTTGATCTCCATCCGGCCGAAGAACTGCACCCCGCTATAGATCCGGTAAGGCAGGTCTTCCTTCAGGAACACCTCCTCCAGCGTGCGGGAGACGTAATGGGCCCGGTAGAGGATAGCCATGTCACCCAATGCAACTCCCCGTCCGGAAAGTTCTTTGATCCGGGCTGCGATCCACTCCGCTTCTTCCTTGCCGGTGCGGGCATGGTGATAAACGGCCGGCACTCCGCCGGGGAGGGTTGCAGTGAGATCCTTTTTGATCCGCTGGCGGTTCTTGTCGATCAGGGAATTGGCGGCTGCCAAGATCTGGGGGGTAGATCGGTAATTATGCATCATCATGATGGTACGGACGTTGGGGAACTCCTTGTCGAAGTCCAGCAAGTAGCGCACGCTGGCCCCCCGCCAGGTGTAGATGGTCTGGTCGGGATCGCCCACAATGAACAGGTTCTTATGCCAGGCGCACAGGACCTTCATTAGCCGGTACTGCAATTCGTCGATGTCCTGATATTCGTCGATCATGATATATTCCAGCCGCTGCTGCCATTTGCGCCGGATCTTCTCATCCACGCTGAATATATAGAGCACGAACTTGATCAGGTCGTTGTAGTCCAGACCGAAGCATTTCTTTTCCTGGTACAGGTAGCCGTAGAAAATGATGTCCTCGGTTTCCACTGCATCGAGGTATTTCTGGTGCAGTTTGTCCAGGGGCAGTTCGATCATGGCCTCGTAGTACTCCGGTTCCTTGAATACCTTGCGGATCTCGATCATGTCCCGGGCTCGGGCGAAGGTCATGTGGCGCAGGGTCAGGCCCCTTTCTTCATATATGACCTTGAGCATGGTGTCGATGTCGGAATTGTCCAGCACCAGGAAGCTCTTGGGATACTGCACCGCATTAATATCTTCCTGCAGCACCGATACGCAGAAGCTGTGGAAGGTGCTGATATAGCCGGTATCATTGTCGCCGGTGAGGAGGCGGATGCGCTGTTTCATCTCATTGGCCGATTTGTTGGTAAAAGTAACGCACAGGATGTTGCCCGGCATGATGCCGATCTCATTGACCAGGTAGGCGAAACGGTGCGCCAGGGCCCGGGTCTTGCCCGAACCGGCTCCGGCGATGACCCGGATGAAGCCTTCAGTAGCGGTCACCGCTTCTCTTTGCTGCTGGTTGAGTCCTGCTAGAATTTCGCTCATGATAGATGATTCTCCCCGCCAGACTGAGTTCTAAGCAAGCGGAACTAATGTTCGATAAGAAAAGTATAGGGTTTATTTGGTTATGGCGCAAGACTAAAGTAGACTGATAATATCGCTTAATCTCAGGGTTTGGATTGTTCGTTTGATATGCTCACCAGCGGCCCACCGGTCAAATTGGTTGACACCGAAGGAATTGCCCCGAATAATGAAAGCAGCGATTCAGCGATACTATAAGGAGGATATGACAGCATTGCGATTCTGGCATTGGCCGGGAACATGTTGAAGACAACCAATATCATAAACGGAGGCGATCTCTGATGAAAAAAAAGATGCTGGTTATCGGAGCGGTAGCGGCCGGGACCAGTGCTGCGGCCAAAGCCCGGCGGGTCGACCCGGAGCTGGAGATCAAGGTATTTGCTGATGGTGAGGATATTTCTTACGGTGCCTGTGGTTTGCCTTATTATATCGGCGGAACGATTAAGACCATGGAAAAACTGCTGGCCCGTACCATTGAAGATTTTGCCCGCCACGACATAGAAGTGAGAAATCGGTGTCAGGCCTTGGAGATCGATCCTGGCGAGCGCACCGTTCTATTGCGGGATTTGGTTCAAAACCGGAACTTTACAGAACGATATGACCGACTGGTGATCGCCACCGGGGCCCGCCCCATGCTATTGGATTGCCGCAACAGCAATCTGCCGGGAATTTTTACCTTGCGCACGGTGAGCGATGGGGTAGCCATAAAAGAGTACCTGGAGAAGAAAAAACCGGCCAATATTCTTATAGTGGGCGCCGGTTATATAGGCCTGGAAATGGCCGAAACCCTGTCCCGGCTGGGATTGTCGGTCACCTTGGCGGAACGGCAGCCCCACGTGGCTCCCAATATGGACGCGGACATGGCGGCCAAAATACAGGAACATCTCGAGCAACACGGGGTTCGGGTACTGGTCGACACCGAGATAGTCGGTTTCGAGGGACAAGAAACGGTACAGCGGGCTTTCACCCCGAGCAGCAGCTTCCCCGTCGACTTTGTGCTGGTGTCCATTGGTGTTCGACCCAATACTCAATTGGCGGCTGATGCCGGCATTAAACTGGGGGTGGCCAATGCCATCAAGATCAACTCCCGTATGGAAACCAACCTGGAGGGAATATATGCAGCCGGCGACTGCGCTACCGCCCACCACCGGGTGACCGGCAAAGATGTTTACATCCCCATGGGAACCACTGCCAACAAACAGGGGCGGGTAGCTGGGGCCAATGCGGCCGGCGGCAGCGAGGTTTTCCGGGGAGTGTTGGGCACTGGCATTGCCCGGGTTTTTGATTTGGAGATATCTCGTACCGGTCTAACTGAAAAGGAGTGTATGCCGGCTGGGTTTGATTTTTACAGCCATTCGGTGGAGTGCCGAACCGCCGCTATTCCAGGATTGGCCGGTCCGATCTGGATCAAGCTCACCGCCAGCAGAGCGGACAACCGCCTCCTCGGGGCCCAGATCGTGGGCCGCAACAATGCCGCCAAGCGCATTGACGTGTACGCCGCCGCTATCACCATGGGGGCCCGGTTGGAAGATATATATGATATGGACCTGGCCTACTCGCCGCCCTTCAGTCCGGTATGGGATCCGGTACTGGTGGCTCTGAACAGGTTCCGGTGATTCCCATAGAGGGATCCTCGTTCTTGCGTTTGACCAGGTGCAGACCGAACAGTCGACGGGGATCTACGGCCCCGAATTAATCCCCGGCTGACGGCAATGATTGGTTGGCGACCGGGTAGTGATCGACATGAACACTGACCCGGGTATAGGTAAATTCTTCGCACATATCCTTCTTGAAACTGCCGATCAGCCGGTGCATTTCTTCGACAGTAGCATCAGGAGCGACCGTGATATGAAAATCTATGTGTTTCATATTGCCGGCTTTCCTGGTTTTAAGTTTGTGAAAATCACCGAATTGATCGCTGTAATTATTAATTATACTGATTATCTTCTCTTCCTCATCATCGGTAAGGCGGGTATCGAGAAGGAAGTTCACGGCATTGCTGCACAACTCCCAGGCCTCTTTGATAATGAGCAAGGCCACCAGAATGGCTACGATCGGATCCAATATGGCAATCCCGGTCAACTTGATCAATAACAGGCCCAGGGCCACTCCCAAAGAGGTGTAGACGTCGGTCTTGAGATGGAGGGCATCAGCCTCCAGGGCCATGGAATCCTCCTCTTTGCCTACCTGATATAGCTTCCTGCTGACCAGGATATTGACTACTACTGCCACCAGCATGACTGAAATCCCCAGGGTGGCATATTCCAATTCAGCCGGGTGCAAAATTTTCTCGATAGCTTCTTTGATAATTAGGGCTGCGGCTACAAAAATGAGGACACCTTCAGCGATAGCGGAGATATTCTCAATTTTGCCATGACCGTACGGATGCTCCCGGTCGGCTGGTTTGGATGACGTTCGAACCGAGAAAAAGGCAATAAACGAAGCCACCAGGTCCATGCTGGAATGTATGGCCTCGGAGATGATACTGACTGAACCGCTCAGGACGCCGGCGATGACCTTCAGCATGATCAAAATGGAATTGGAGGCAATCGATAATAAGGCAACCCGACCCTTTCTATCCAACGACCCCATTTATATCCCCCCAATAATACGCTCCCTTGCCCCATTAGCTAAAAAAGCACCTGTAGAACGTTTTTACTGTCCCACAGATGCCTATCTGCTGCCGTTTCCGGCCCGGCCCCACGAACCCTGCAAGAGGGTTCATCGCCTGCTCAGTTTGTACTGTAATCTTAAGTTTTGCAGTGCAAAGAGAGTATCAATTCAGTTCTTAATAGTCTAATCAGGCACGGTGGGTTTGTCAATCCTGACCAGACATGAAAAAATTTGATTGTTACGATTTGCATTTGTCTAACCAATCTGTTATGCTAATCACGCTCGACAAATTAGGGATGAATAGACCTTCTGAATGCTTCTGAATTAAGGGGAATTACGGATTGCGAGTATTGACCTTAATTGCGGGCAGAAAATTTAGGAGGTTTTTTAATGTATTCAGACAAAACGCTTAATTGCAGGGATTGTGGCAGTGATTTTGCCTTCACGGCTTCCGAGCAGGAATTCTACGCGGAAAAGGGATTCACCAATGAGCCCGGCCGTTGCCCGGAATGTCGCGCAGCCCGCAAAGCGGCTTCCAGAGGCGGCAATCGTGGTGGTTTCGGTCAACCCCGCCAGATGTATGAGGCTACTTGCGCCAACTGCGGTAACATTGCGACCGTGCCCTTTCAGCCAACTGGCGAGAGACCGGTATACTGCCGGGACTGCTACACACCGCAGCCCAGAAGAAACAGCTGGTAAAAACGAATGACCTGGTCCCTGGAATCGCTTGCGGTTCCAGGGATTTTTTTATGATTATTTGCCGGCTGAACCTTGTTGTTTACTTGTTTTGGCGGCGTTGTTGGGACAAAAACATCTTCCCCGCAGCGGTGAGGCTAATCTGATTCTCACCCGCGAATTCGATCAGCTTGGAATTCTCCAATCCAATCACCTGTTCATTGGCCCGGACCCGGTTCCCGCCAAACAGTCGGTCCACGATAACCTCGACTGGCATATACAGCCTGTACCTCAACATGTTCAGGATCATCAGCCCTTCATAATCGATGGCAGATCACCTCCTTAATACAGTAATATCTATATCTATGCCGACTACGGGGAGATTATTAATCAAATTGCACACCTTTTGATCAGCTGCGCTTTGGCGGCTCATGGCTGCTTGAGCAGGGATTAATAGTCATCAGGTATAAACAGGGCTGGTTTTTACTGTATAATTACTTTAAATGTATAATTATTAAGAAAATGGAGCAGCAAAAATCCTATATAGGTGACAAAAATCGAACGCCATGAAGTATCCGGGGCTAGTTTGCAGGGAAAGCAAGGCCCGGGTCCGAATTCCGATCCGATCAAGGGTATATCAGGGGGGGAGCGAGACATTTGAGTAAAATGATTATTATCTCCAATCGCCTGCCTATAACCACAAACCGGGACGAAAACGGCTTCAGCTATACTTGGAGTATAGGTGGGCTGGCTACGGGGCTGAAGAGCTATCACAACCGCAACGACAGCATTTGGGTGGGGTGGCCCGGAATAGCGAAAGAGGATGTTACCAATAAGGAAAGGGCTTTGGTGCAGCAGGAGTTGATACAGCAATACCGCTGCCTTCCCATTTTCTTGTCCCAAGCCGAGATCGAACAATATTACAATGGTTTCTGCAACCGCACCATCTGGCCACTATTTCATTATTTCCCCACCAAGACCGAATATGATGCCGCCACCTGGCAGGCCTATCAAGGCGTCAACCGCAAATTTTTCGAGGCCGTGGTCCAGCTTATCGAGCCTGGTGACACAGTCTGGATACATGATTACCAGCTGATGCTGCTGCCGCAGATGATTAAGGAAAGGTATCCCGATACCCGGGTGGCATTCTTCCTGCACATACCTTTCCCGTCCTTCGAGGTTTTCCGTTTGCTGATCTGGCGCGAACCGATCCTGCGCGGTTTACTGGGGGCAGACCTGATCGGTTTCCACACCTATGATTATGTACGCCATTTCTTGAGCAGCGTGCGAAGGGTGCTGGGACTGGACCACAACCTGTACCGAATCAATTACGAGAACCATACCGTCCAGGTTGATGCTTTCCCAATGGGCATCGATTACGACCATTTCGCCTACGGGTCCGGCAACCAGGACTTCATGGCCGAGGTGGCGCAATTATTCAACCGCAACCTGGATATCAAAAACATCCTGTCCATCGACCGCCTGGATTATACTAAAGGCATTCCGGAGCGCATCCGGGCCTTCGGCGTTTTCCTGGACCGCTACCCCGAGTACCTGGAGAAATGCCGTCTGACGCTGGTGGTAGCGCCCTCGCGTGCGGCAGTGCCGGATTACGATAACCTGAAAAGAGAGGTTTTCGAACTGGTCAGCCGGATTAACGGCGAGTACGGCACCATCAACTGGATGCCGGTCTGGCTGTTTTATCAGACCTTTTCTCAGGACAAGCTGGTCGCTCTCTACAAATACTCTGATGTGCTGCTGGTCACTCCCTTGCGCGACGGGATGAATCTGGTCGCCAAGGAATACCTGGCCACCCGTACGGACCTGGAAGGCATGCTGATAATTAGCGAGACGGCTGGGGCAGCCAGCGAACTGGGCGAAGCGGTGGTGATAAACCCCAATGATATTGACGCCATCGCGGACTCTATCAAATATGCCCTGGAAATGCCCCGGGAAGAAAGGATTGTCATCAACCGGGCTATTCATGAAAGGCTCAAGACCTATGACGTCCATTATTGGGCCAAGGACATGATGCTGGCTCTGGATAATGCGGTCCTCAATACTAATCTGACTACTTCGCCCAACATCAGCAACTGTCTGCATATTTTAGAGAATGCCTACCGGGAGAGTAGCCGGCGCCTGTTGCTGCTGGACTATGATGGCACTCTGGTGGGAATCCAGGCCAGGCCGGAACAGGCCAGGCCGGACCAGGAACTCAGATATATATTGGGCAGACTGGCCAGTGATCCCCGCAATACAGTGGTAATCATTTCCGGCCGCGATAAAGACGTGCTGGATGAGTGGTTGGGAGACCTTAACCTTCATTTTTTGGCGGCTCATGGCCTATGGCTGCGCCACCCCGGCCAGGAGTGGAAAATGACCGCTCCCCTGGATAATGAATGGAAGTCGTCGGTGTTCAACCTGCTGAAGATGTTCACTAACCGCATGCCCGGCTCCCTGATCGAAGAAAAAGAGTATTCACTGGCCTTCCACTATCGTCAATGCGAGCCGGACATGGTGGCCGTGAAACTCAGCGAGATCCGGGAAGCCCTGATATTTATGACTCAAACCACCACCCTGGGCCTGCTGGAAGGCAACATGGTGCTGGAGATCAAAGACACCCGCGTCAATAAGGGTTACGCGGCTTCGCTGTTTGTAAACAATCCGATAAATGACTTCATCCTGGGGGTGGGTGATGATTTCACCGATGAGGATCTTTTCGCGTCCTTGCCTGCCGAGGCATTTTCGATCAAAGTGGGGGCGGGGGCAACCAATGCCAGATATAGCATTCGGTCATGGAAAAACATACGGTCTATTCTGAACAGGTTTATCCAACTGGACGATCAAATAGATTTAAGTAAAAACTTGAAACACGCATAAAGGAGAAGAAATGCGCAGCCAGAACGGAATTTTCCAACTACACAATCCGCCCTTGGACAACTACAACCTGCTTTTGCAGGAGACCCTGTTTCACAACGCCAATGGTTATATTGGGGTTCGATCAGCCTTTGAAGAGGGCTACCCGGAAGGCTATCAAACCCTGCGGGGACAATATATAAACGGTTTCTACGACATCACCGAGATGGAACCGCCGGAGCGGCTCTTCGGGCTGATCGACGAAAAACAGGTAATGCTCAACGTCAGGGATACCCAGTCTATCAAGCTCTTCGTCGACGATGAGGAATTCAGCATGTTCACCGGCACGGTGATGAGCCACCGCCGCTGGGTCGATACCAACCGGGGTGTGACCGGCCGCCATGTGCACTGGCTTTCACCGCTGGGCAAAGAAGTCGAAATCACTATCATTCGGATGGCTTCATTCACTCAGTTGTCGCTGTTCACTATCGAATACCAGGTCAAGCTGCTCAACCAGCCGGCGGTGATTATGTTTCAATCGAGCCACAATGGGATGGTCCTCAACCACTATGATCCCCTGGAGCCGAGCCGCTCCGAACAGGTCCTGTACCTCAACCCGGCAGAAAGCGAACTGATGGGTGATGCTTCCTATATCACCTCGGTTACCACGGAATCGGGCTTGTCGGTATGCACCGCGGTAGTCAATTTCCTGGAGGGAGAAGAGCAGCGGCAGATTTTTACCGGCAACAACAACATAACTGATCAGATTTCCAGGACCGCCGAGATTCAACAAACCGTGCGGCTGATCAAGTATGCGGTGTTCTGTGATTCCATTCGATTCGGCATCTGCCGGGAGGCAGCGGCTATGGAGATGGATAAAGCCCGGCTCCTCACCATCGAGGAATTGTATCGTCGCCAGGCTGATTACATGAACGATTATTGGGACAAATGCCTGGTGGAGATAGAAGGCGATGATGATTCCTCTGTGGCTGTCCGCTACAGCATGTTCCAACTGTTGCAGGCGGTGGGCAAAGACCCCTACTGCAACGTGCCGGCCAAAGGGTTAAGCGGGGAGCGATATGAGGGGCACTACTTCTGGGATACGGAGATGTACATCCAGCCTTTTTTTACCGTCACCGAGCCCGCCTATACCAGGACCCTGATTGAATTCCGTTACCGGACCTTGCCCTGCGCCATCGAAAACGCCCGCCTGCTGGGGCATAAAACCGGTGCCCTGTACCCGTGGCGCACTATCATGGGCAGGGAGTGCTCCGGTTACTTCCCCGCCGGGGCTGCCCAATACCATATCAATGGGGACATTGCTTATTCCATCATCGCCTATTATCTGGCTACCGGGGATTTGGATTTCCTACGCTGTAAAGGGGCGGAGATAATCTGGCAAACCGCCCGAATCTGGATAGATGCCGGCCATTTTTACAAAGGGCAGTTCCATATAAATACGGTCACCGGCCCGGATGAATATAGCTGCCTGGTCAACAACAACTACTATACCAACCTGTTAGCCAAGTACCATTTGGAATGGGCCGCCAAGCTCTATGAGCTGCTCAAGGAAACGGACTGCCCGGCCATCGGGCGCATCGGGCTGCACGAAGAGGAGGTGGTTCGGTTCAGGGAAGCGTCCCGGGCTGTCTTCCTGCCCTACGATGAGGAACTGGGGATCAATCCCCAGGATGATTCATTTCTGTCCAAGCCCCGCATGGATTTGTCCTGCATCCATAAGGACGATTACCCCTTGATGCTGCATTACCACCCGGTGCACCTGTATCGTCACCAAATCTGCAAGCAGCCGGATACCATTCTGGCCCACTTCATCCTGGAAGATGCCCAGTCGGAACAGGTCATGCTCAATTCCTACCAGTATTACGAAAAGATCACCACCCATGATTCCTCGCTGTCCAGCAGTATCTTCAGTATCATGGCCGCCCGGCTGGGCCTCTGCGAGAAAGCCCTGGGCTATTTCGAGCTTTCCGCCCAGGTGGATCTAAAAGACCGGTTTCGGACCACCATCCAGGGGATTAACGCCGCCAATCTGGGTGGGATTTACATGGCGGTAGTATACGGATTCGGCGGTCTCCGCCTGAAGGAGAGCGGGCTCCATTTGCGGCCCCGCCTGCCAAAGAAATGGCAGAGTTATCGGTTCAAGATATGTTACCGTAATACCCGTATTATAGTGGCAGTGGAAAAGGACCAGACCGTCCTGACCAGAGAGAGCGGCCCGGCTGTAAATCTGTATATTGAAGACGTCGAATATCGACTGGAGGACGTGTTAGTAGTGAGTCGGGCGCGACCCAAACATGAAGGCCGATGATGAGAAAGGGGCAAAGAGGTGCAATACCGAGCAGTTATTTTTGATCTCGACGGGGTGGTTTGCAGCACCGATGAATACCACTATCTGGCCTGGAAGAGCATCGCCGATGAGTTGGGGATCGACTTCACCCCGCAGGTAAATAATCGCCTGCGGGGACTGAGCCGTATGGACAGCCTGGAGGTACTCCTGGAAGGGTACGGCGGTGTCATGACTGCGGCCGACAAACAGTATTGGGCGGATAGAAAAAACAACTTATACATACAAAACCTTGAGAACCTCTCACCTGACGATGTCTTCCCGGGTTTCCTCCCCACTCTGGCCCATCTCCAGCACAAAGGAATCCGGACCGCCATCGGGTCTTCCAGTAAAAACGCCCGCTTTATTCTTGCCCGTCTGGCGCTCGCGAACGCCTTCGACGCGGTGGTGGACGGCACCGACATCAGCCGCGCCAAACCCGCCCCGGAGGTATTCGTCAAGGCGGCCGAATTATTAGCCGTCGAGCCCCGCTTCTGCCTGGTGGTCGAAGACAGCCAGTCCGGTCTCCAGGCCGCTATCGCCGCCCATATGGATTGCGCTGCTATCGGCGATGGAATCAACTACGGGATCGCTACCTACAACCTGGATACGATTTCAGATTTGCTGAAGATCGACGGATTGGGGTAGAGGGACACTCACTCACTCCTTTGGTTCGGATCCATGCATTCCCTTCCACCATTTTCCACACTCACTTTTACATCTCCTGTAAGTGCAGGAGTCTTCGGCATTATCACCCTTTAACCTCCCAACTCAGATCTCCATTCCCATATTTTGATGCCAAGACCGTAGAAAAGACTAGCGTCTCCACAACCAAGCCCTTCCCGGCAGCGGGAAGGGCTTGGTTGTGTTTTCGCTGGGGTTACCGTCAGACGACGCTCTCCCGTAAAAACCAGGGCCAGCGTCTTTGGATGCTGCGGTGGGTAAACTGCCGTCTGCCAGAAAGATAAGCAGGAGATACCGGATGGTGTTGGTGTACGTATATTATGAATGCTGGTTGGGGCATGGTAAAATTTAAACATCAGTTGGTGGGTGTCTTGAGGGTTATGAAGGAAGGATGAGAAGGCTAGTGTTCTCCATCTACATCTACCGCATATATGAAACCGGCCAGGAATTTGACCTGAACCGTTTGGAGAAGGGGTTGCCCGGTGAGCGTATGCCCGCCCGAGCTCGCTTTTTCAGGGTCAGCCCCAAATCGATCCAGATCCCGTCCCAGCCGCTGGTAGTCAATCTGGGCAATTTCCTTCACGAGAGCGATTGGGGAACGGTGACCTTTTGTGTCCAGGCCAAAATCTACGATTTAGGTGTTGTCAGTATTTGTCTGAGCTATGATGTCGACCCGGATCAGTCCAGCGAACCCGAAACCGTAGCTTTGCGGTTTGCCGGCCAGAATGACTTGGATTACCTGTTTACCCGTTGCCTGAGGTCGCTGCACGAACACCTGCAGCCGCTGCTGGAAAAATTCGACCCGGATCCAGATTTCGAAGACTATATCATCTATACCATCACTCATCCCTCTGAAGTGCAGGACCCGGTGCCGCTCTTGATGGGTGAACGCCTGGATTTCAGCGAAACCGTACGCACCCAGGTTATGCGCAACCGATTGAGCTACAGTGAGGCTGATTTTGCGATCGTTACCTGGGATACTGCTCTGATCTGTGACCCCGAGGATACCAGTGACCTGCGCGATCTGATCGAATTCGCCAATGTCCAGCTGTTGGAACTTCGCTATTACGATAACCAACTCACTCGGGAGATGCAGGTCATGTACAACGACATCGACGGAGCAGCCGCCACGCCCAACTATCGAAAGATGAGGCACTATCGCCGAATCATCGGTAACCGAATGCAGATGATAGCGGACATCACGGAGATTCGTGAGAGGATTGAAAACCTCATCAAGGTCACCGAGGATGTATACTACGCGCGGGTGTACCAAACCACCCTGGAGGTTCTGCGTACCGATCAGTGGACCGCCAGTTTGAACCGCAAATTGCAGGTTATCCAGCAAAATTACAACCTTCTCCTCAACGAGGTCAACATCCAGCATTCCAACTTCCTGGAATGGATAATAATTATCCTGATCGCGTTGGAATTCGGATTCGCCATCCTAAGCCAGGTTTGGTGAGGCGGAAATGAAGAACCACCACTAGGAAGTCCGAGTGAGGATCTTCAACTCGTTTGCCAGGGAACGCCCTACGGTTAAAACAAAATAAATTGATCTATAGTATCGTGGTCAACCAAACGCGGCTGGTAATTTATTAGCCGCGTTTTATGTTCAGTAGATTGAGAGCGAGGAAAGTGTAATGGGCGGAAATTGCCAATAAATGGCCCAAAGCGGATACTGCAAGTGGATTCAGGATTGAAACGATGTATAACTTTTAGTAATTTCTAATATGATGGTCTTTGTGCTACGATAACCGACAGGGAAAATGACCATAAGAGTTGTGAACGAATACGATGAGTGAAAAATACCGGGGATGAAGCAGCATGATAAGCGTTGGAATCGATATTGGCTCGGTAGCTACCAAGGGGGTAATGGTCCACGGGGAATCCCGCTGGTGCATTATGGTGCCAACCGGTTGGAGTCCCCGCGACGCCGGCCGGGCAACCATCAATCAATTACTGGATTTGGGCCGGGTGGAGAGGCACCAGGTGGAGCAGATTATAGCTACTGGCTACGGTCGGGTGGCTTTTGAGGATGCTGACCGAACCATTACGGAAATAAAGTGTCATGCCCGGGGCGTGGCTGAACTGCACCCGGAGGTACGGACCATTATCGACATCGGCGGTCAGGACAGCAAGGTGATCCGGGTGGGGCCAGGGGGCCAGGTGCTGGATTTTGCCATGAATGATAAGTGTGCCGCCGGGACCGGCCGGTTTCTGCAGGTGATGGCGGCCACGCTGGGGCTAGATGTCAGCGAGCTGGGCGCGGCTGAGAATCCGGACCAGGCATTGGAAATCACCAGCATGTGCACCGTATTTGCCGAGTCGGAAATTATCGGACTGTTGGCCCGGGGCCATTCCAAAGCGGGAATAATCGCGGGCTTGCATAATTCGGTGGGCAAGCGAGTGGCGCCCATGGTGAAGCGCATAGGGGTAAACAGGGAGGTGGTCTTTACCGGAGGGGTGGCCATCAACCCTGGTGTAAGAAGGGCCCTGGAAAAGGAATTGGGTTGTCCGCTGATTGTGGCTGATTCTTGCCAGTACACCGGAGCTTTGGGTGCGGCGCTATTGGCCCGGAATCAGCAATAACCGGCAGCCAATTTGTAAATGATTATAGGGTTAAGAGGAGGAATCGAAATGGCTGATTATCGCCAGATGTGGACTGACTTGGGGATGGACCTGGAAAAGCATGACGTTTTATGCGAGGTTCTGCCCGACGCTTTCGGCGGGGTGTTTCTCTCGCAGCAGAACCGTCCGGCCGGCATGGACTTCTATGATTTCGTGGTATCCGAGATTCATGGGGTGAGGCCGGCCGAGCTGATCGAGCACCGCCAGAAGGGCGGCAAGGTGTTCGGAACCTTCTGCGTGTATGTGCCTGACGAAGTGGTCTTTGCAGCCGGGGGAATTGCCGCCGGCTTATGCGGCGGTTCCCAGTTTTGGGTGTCGGGAGGCGAAAAGGTGCTGCCCGTCAATACCTGTCCGCTGATTAAGGCTTCAGTCGGGGCCAGACTGGACAAGACCTGCCCGTTTTTCATGATTGCAGATATGTTTGTCGGCGAAACCACCTGCGACGGCAAGAAGAAAGCCTGGGAGATACTATCTAAGGAAGTACCGCTGCATGTCATCGATGTGCCCCAGATGAAACGCGACAAGGACATCGCGGCCTTCGAGAGTGAGATCAAAGATTTTATCAAGGTAGTGGAAGGTGTCACCGGCAACCAGGTGACCCCGGAGAAATTAGGGGAAGCCATAAAGCTGATCAATAATAAACGCCGGGCCCTGCAGCGATTGTATAATGCCCGCAAGGCGTCGCCGGTGCCGATCAGCGGCAAGGATGCCCTGCTGGTGACCCAGATTGCCTTTTACGATGATCCCGCCCGTTGTGCCCAGATGGCCAACCGGCTGGCGGAAGAACTGGAAGAGAGAATCAGCAGGGGTGAAGGGGTATTCCCCGCCGATGCTCCGCGGATCATGATCAGCGGGACCCCCATGGCGATTCCCAACTGGAAACTCCATCATATTGTGGAGACGGCCGGAGCCGCGGTGGTAGTGGAGGAATCCTGCACCGGCACCCGCTATTTCGAACACCTGGTGGACGAAAGCGGGCAGACCATAGATGAACAGGTCAGGGCCTTGGCCGAGCGCTACATGCAGACCAACTGTGCCTGCTTCACCCCCAACCCGGGCAGAATAGAGGATATCATCCGCATGGCGGATGAGTACAAGGTGGATGGGGTTATCGACGTGAACCTGCAGTTCTGCAACCTTTATTCCACCGAGAGTTACTTGGTTAAAAACACACTGGCCGAGCACAACATCCCGATCATGCACATTGAGACCGATTACAGCGAGCAGGATTACGAGCAGTTGCGGACCAGGATCGAAGCATTTCTCGAGATGGTGCGGAAGTAGGCCGGTACCATGGATCAGATTGCATACCGTTGGTATATTCTCTTTCCCAACCACCACCAGGGGTTGCAGCTCAACCGCGAATTGAGAAAGGCCAACATCCGGAACCAGATTTCCCCCACGCCCAGGGAGGCCAGTTCCTGCTGCGGGATATCGTTGATTGTAGAACCAGACGACCTGGATAGGATTGGGAAGATTATCGAGGAGTACGGGATTTCCATCGACAAGATCGTCAAACTGCCGGTAAAGACCGACTGGCAATACCGCGGCATTTAACACCATATTCGACCTTTTAACAGATAAATGAACCCCGTTTCACGGATTCCGCGGAACGGGGTTTTTGTCAAGGAAACAGGTAATGTTTTCTCATTTCTTATCCCCATTTGCTCCCTGGCAGGTTATGCTTATGGTAACAATAATTTCCGGGGGGTTGACAGTATGTTTAACGATGCGGTGCTTATTAGTAAACAGGACGGGATCGCCACCATCACCATGAATCGCCCCAAGGTAAACAATGCTCTGGATGCGGACATGCTGAATGGATTGGTTTGGGCCGTCCAGCAATGCTACGATCCTGACATCCGGGCAGTAGTTCTGACCGGGGCGGGTGAAAAAGCCTTTTGCTTCGGAGGGGATATTGCCTTCGCGTCCCAATACGGGGACGGGGATCTGCAGGCATTCTTCAGGGACATGACCGTACCTGCAGCCCGGCTAATCTCCGACATGCGCAAGTTACCCAAACCTATCATCGCCAGCATCAATGGCATGTGCGTGGGGGCCGGGGTCAGTTTTGCAGTCGCCTGCGACCTGCGCATCTGCCATACCGAAGTCATTTTCAAGCAGGCCTATACCGGGGTCGGAATATCCCAGGATTGCGGCTATAGTCAGATGGTACCCATCATTATCGGTCTGGGCCGGGCCAGTGAGATGGCCTTCCTGGATGAGGTAATTCCTGCCGCCAAAGCATTGGAATGGGGTTTGGTAAATAAAGTAGTAGCCCCGGATGAATTGGCCTCCGCAACCGCCAAGATGGCTGCCCGGTTGGCCAACGGGCCCACCCAGGCCTTCGCGTGGTCCAAGGCGCTGCTGAACAAGTGCCTGCTGCCTTACCTGGAGGTACAGCTGGAATTGGAGCGGGACGGAGTGATGGCCTGTTCTATGACCGATGATTATAAGGAAGGAGTGGCTGTATTCACTGGTCAGAAGAAAAAGCCCGAGTTCACCGGGAAATAATGAAGGGAGGGACAGCTATGGCGACTGATTGGAAGCAAGCTTTCCAGAGTAAACTGGTGACTTACGAAGATGCAGCCAAGCAGATAAGATCAGGAGATTTTATTGCTACCTCATTATCGAACGGGTCCATGTCCAACCAGATGGCGGAGGCCATCCTGGACCGCTGGCAGGAACTCGAGGGTGTCATCATCAGTGACAGTCTCAACGTCTATCCTTCCCGGTTGCTCAATCCCGATTTTATGAGGCAGCTGGAAGGGCACATCCAACATGCCCCGATTTTTGCCGTGGCCACCGTCAGAAAGATGTATGCCGCCAATCTGTCCGATTTCTACCCCGCCCAGACCTCGGATGCGGCAGACAAATACGGTGAGAGGGCAGATGTCTACATCCTTATGGTGGCTCCCCCCAACCGGCACGGATACTGCAACCTGGGTCCGACTTGCTTCTACACAGCCGAAGCGATCAGGTCGGGGCGGGCCCGGGGTAAACTGCGGACCGTAATTGCCGAAGTCAACGACCAGATGCCGGTTGTATACGGAGACAACTGGATGCACGTCTCCGAATTCGATTACCTGATCGAACGCTCAGCCCCCATACCCGTCTTTGGCCGAGGCCAGGCCTCTGAAATCGAACAGCGGATCGGCGAATTCGTCTTGGAGCTGATCAACGACGGTGACACGATCCAGATGGGACTGGGCGGTATTTCTGAGGCCGTGGCGGCAGGACTTTCCGGCAGGCGCGACCTGGGGATTCTGACCGAGATGCTCCCCCTGGCCCTGCCCCAGCTGGTGGAAGAGGGGATCGTGACCAACGCCAAGAAACCCATCCATAGAGGCATCAGCGTTGCCTCATTCATCGCCGGGGATCAACCCCTGTATGATTACTGCACGGAGAATCCCTCCTGCCAGGTGTTCCCCGGTTCTTATACCAATGACCCGCGTTTCATTGCCCAGCATCCCAATGTGGTCGCCATGAATACGTCCATCATGATAGACCTGACCGGCAACAGCACCTGTGAAGGGGTGGGCCACCGCATGATCAGCGGGGTGGGCGGACAGTTGGACTTCCTTCTGGGCGCTACCTGGTCTCCGGGAGGGAAACCTATCAACATGCTTTCTTCTACCCAGAAGAACAACAAGGGCGAATTGGTTTCCTCAATCGTCCCCGAGTTGCCGCCGGGAACCCCAGTCAGCGTACCCCGCACCATTACCGATTACGTTATCACCGAATACGGTATCGCCCGGCTAAGATACAAGAGCAGGCGGGAGAGGGCATTGGAGTTGATCTCCATCGCTCATCCGGATCTGCGCGGGGAGTTGAAACAAAGCCTTAACAAGAACTTTTACCCTAAGCCTTCCAAATAAGAAGGACCGTTTTTTCAAATTGTGATTGTCGCGGGCCCAACAGTTTTAAACCGTTGGCAGGCCCTGGATCTCCCTTGCATGGAATCTGTCTGGAAAACCGGTTTTGGTGATTGACAAAATCCAGCCCAGCCGCTATATTATTTTGTAATTCCAAAAAACAAAGGCTGTGACGGAGAGAGTAGGTTTCAGGGGAACGTAGCAGCGAGCCGGGGACGGTGCAAGCCCGGTACCAGTAGTCTGAAATCCGAAAATCACTCCCGAGCTGCGGACCGAACGAGAAATCCAGTAGGCTCCGACGGGTTTCCCCCGTAACCGGGAACGCATATGATGGTATGTTTGTAAAAATGGGTGGTACAGCGAATGTCACTTTTGGCTTTCGTCCCTTTACGGGACGGAAGCCATTTTAGTTTAGAGGGACCTGGCCGTATTTGTGTAAGCGCCACGGACCACAATAGTTGGGGCGGGTGAACAGGGACGATCCCAGCGTCGCCGCAAATCATATCAGGTATCCGAAGGACTGGAGGGAGATACAATGGCAAGCAATGGTATGGTGGAGATCCGCTGGCATGGCCGGGGTGGGCAGGGGGCTAAAAAAGCCTGTATGCTGCTGGCTGATGTGGCGGCCTTGGAGGGGAAATTCGTACAAGGATTCCCAGAGTATGGTCCGGAGCGAATGGGAGCCCCGATTACCGCCTACAACCGGATCAGTGAGAAACGGTGCAATGTTCATTCCAACATATATTATCCGGACTACGTGATAGTGGTCGACGAAACCCTTTTGGACAGCGTGGATGTTACCGGGGGTCTCAAAGAAGGCGGCGCCATAATCATCAACACCCCCGAGTCTCCCGGTGAGATCCGGCCCCGGCTGCGGGGATGGAGCGGCAAGGTGTGCACCATTGATGCCCGCCGCATCTCCGAAGAGATACTGGGGGCCAACTTCCCCAATACCCCCATGCTGGCAGCTGCAGTCAAGGTAAGCGGAGTACTGGAAACCGACCGTTTTCTAGGCCATATCGGCGAATCCTTTAGACATCAATTCGCCAACAAACCCCAGGTTATTGAAGGGAATATGGCGACGCTGAAAAAGTCATTGGAGGAGGTGCAGGTAGGATGATACGTGCCAAGGATATAAATGAACATACCCCCTGGCAGGACCTCACTCCTGGTGGGGAGATCTACGAACCGGGTACCGCCCGGGCCTTCAATACCGGTACCTGGCGCACTGACACCCCGGTTTTTCATCAAGAGGCCTGCAAGCACTGCATGCTCTGCATCCCATTCTGCCCTGACAGCGCCATCCCGGTCAAGGACGGCCGGCGCTTGGACTTCGATTACATGCACTGCAAGGGGTGCGGTATTTGCATGGAAGTGTGTCCCTTCCCGGCAATAACGATGGTACCGGGAGGTGAACCCCGATGAGCAACCGTCTTTCCGGCAACGAGGCCGTGGCTTATGCCATGAGGCAGATAAATCCCGATGTGATGGGAGCGTTTCCGATCACTCCCTCTACCGAGATTCCCGAGTATTTCGCCAATTACGTGGCCAACGGCGAGGTGGATACCGAATACGTAACGGTGGAGTCGGAGCACAGTTCCATGTCAGTATGCATTGCGGCCCAGGCGGCTGGAGCGCGGTCGGTCTGTGCCACTTCATCCTGCGGCCTGGCTCTCATGTACGAGATGTTATATGTAGCAGCTTCCAGCCGTCTGCCGGTCACACTGGCCTGCGTCAACCGGGCATTGTCGGGACCGATCAATATAAACAACGACCACTCCGATTCCATGGGTGCCCGTGATTCCGGCTGGATTCAGATTTATGCCGAAAACAACCAGGAGGCCTACGATAATTTCCTGATGGCCATGCCCATCGGCGAAGCCCCTAACGTGCGCTTGCCGGTGATGACCTGCATGGATGGTTTCATCACCAGCCATGCGGTGGAAAACATCGAACTCCTGGACACAGATGTAGTGCGAAAATTCGTGGGAGAATATCAGCCGGAGCACTACCTGCTCAAGAAGGAGAACCCTCTGGCAGTAGGTCCTTATGATATAAGTTCCTACTATATGGAGCACAAGGTCATGGAGGCCGAGGCCATGAAGGCAGCCAAGGCCCGCATTCTGGAGGTAGCGGCCGAATTCGAAAAGATTTCCGGACGCCGTTATAGCCTTATCGAGGAGTATATGATGGAGGATGCCGAACTGGCTCTGGTGCTGATCGGTTCCACGGCCGGGACTGCCAAAGCAGCCATCGACGAACTGCGGGAAAAAGGGGCCAAGGTAGGGCTGGTCAAGATAAGGGTCTTCCGGCCTTTCCCCGGCGAGGAAGTGGCCCGGGCTCTGGCCAAGACCAAGGCGGCAGCGGTCATGGACAAGTCGGAAGGCTTTTCCGCCAACGGCGGACCCCTGTTTGCCGAGACCCGCAGCGCCTTATACGACCTGCGGGAACGTCCTTACCTCATCAACATCGTCTATGGTCTGGGAGGCCGTGATGTCAAGACCGAAGACATAGAGAAAGTATTTGCCCGCCTGGCCCACATCGCGGCCAGCGGCGAGACCGGTCCGGTATATACCCATATGGGCCAGAGGTCGAAGGAGGATAACGCATGAGCACCGTATATAATCTGAAGCGACAAGTGGAGAAGCCGGTCCGTCTCACCGGCGGACACCGTCTCTGCGCCGGCTGTGGGGCCGGGGTGGTGGTGTCGGGCGTGCTGCGCGCCTTAAATGCCGAGGACCAGGCGGTAGTGGTCAACGCCACCAGCTGTCTGGAAGTATCCACTTTCATGTATCCCTATACTGCCTATACCGATAGCTACATCCACTCCGCCTTCGAAAACTCAGCGGCTACCTGTTCCGGAGTGGAAGCGGCCTACAAGGCCCTCAAGCGGCGCGGCAAAGTGGACGGAACGGTCAAGTTCATTACCTTTGCCGGTGACGGCGGTACCTACGATATCGGTTTCCAATCCCTTTCCGGAGCCATGGAGCGCGGTCACGACATGGTCTATGTCTGCTATGACAATGAGGCCTACATGAATACCGGCATCCAGCGTTCCTCTTCGACGCCCAGTTTCGCCCGCACTAGCACCACTCCGGTCGGGTCGGTGCAGCAGGGCAAGAAACAGAATAAAAAGGACCTGACCGAGATTATGGTGGCCCATGGCATCCCCTATGTGGCCCAGACTGCGCCGCTGGGGAACTTCAAGGACCTGCACACCAAGTCTTACAATGCTATCTATACCGAGGGTCCGTGCTTTTTGAATATATTGTCTCCCTGCCCGCGCGGCTGGGACTACCCCATGGCCAAGCTGGCGGAGATCACCAAGCTGGCGGTGGACACCTGTGTATGGCCGCTGTTTGAAGTAGAGGAGGGGGTATGGCGCCTCACCTACACACCGCGAAAGAAACTGCCGGTGGAAGCATTTCTGCGCCCCCAGGGCAGATTCCGGCATATGTTCCAGCCGGGCAACGAATGGATGATCGAAGAGGCCCAGCAGTACGTGGATCAGAAGTGGGACCGTTTGCTGGAGCACTGTGGCGCTTAAGAGGCCGCAGATACTTTATGACTGCTGCAAATATGGTATCATACCGTTAATAAGGGGGTGGGCGCTTATGGAACAAACCTTATTCACCAACGAAGTTATTTTAGCCTGGCTGCATTATTTTTCGGAAAACATGGATATAAACCTAGCCGAACTGAAGATGCTGGACATCACCGGCAGAAACAAGAATCTGATCCCCACCATCATGACCCACCGGGCGGTGTTGGTATTTACCGACGCCGGGCACCCGGACATCTTTTACGACATGTGGAATGCGGAGCTGGGCGACTGTGTCATCTGGTATAACGAGGGCTCGGATCCGAAGGGCGAGATGAAGCATGATAGGGTCGCGGAAATGATCAACCGGGGCATCAACGCCTCCGCGGCCATGTTGGTCCTCAATCCCAACGCAGCCACCAATTATCAGATTGGCATTGAGAACAGTCGTTTCTCCCCAGGTTCAGTCCAGTACGTGTGCCGGGAGGTACGGGCCATTATTATGAACAAACTCAACCTGGGGGACCGGGACAACATCTGCATCATCTCCGGGGAAAGCATTGCAGTGGAAGCCGCCATTGCCGCTCCCGAGGGTTGTGTGGTAGCGGTGGAATATGATCGCAAGGATCGGACCACCATGCAATGCAATATCGATAAATTCGGCTTGAACAATGTGGTAATTGTGGATTCCCTGGACAACGGTATCCTGCATGGGCTGCCGGTCCCGGATATCGCCTTCATCGTCGGTTCCCCGCGCGTCGGCAGCGAGATAAAAAAATTGCTCCAAGTCAATCCGGCCGTCCGTTTTGTCATCTATACCCTGGACTTTGATGTTTTGACCTCCCTGCCGGGGATACTGCGGGATAACGACCTGGAGCGCACCGATCTCATTCGAGTCGAGGTAATCCGGGTCAACAGCAAAAAAATGATGGAACCGTTTCCATCTCCCTGGCTGATATCAGCGAAGAGGGCGGTGGAATAAATACGAGCATCATACGGAGGGGTTTTACGCCCTCCGTTTTTTTCGATATTGTTACCTTAACGGATGGTCGAACCGTATTGGTATAAGCAAAAAATCCAATAAGCGGGTGATGTAAGTGAAGTTCCCAAGGGTCATGATTGCGGGCGTGCACAGCAGTGTGGGCAAGACTACCATTTCATTGGGTATAATGCAGGCTTTAAGCCGCCAGGGGATAAATGTCCAGCCCTTCAAGGTGGGGCCGGACTACATCGACCCGGGCCTTCATTATCATGCTGCCGGCAACCGGTCCCACAATCTCGACGGCTGGATGAGCAGCCGGCAGGTGATCGAGACTATATTTGCCCGGAACGCCGCCGGGGCTGATCTGTCGGTGATTGAAGGAGTTATGGGATTTTACGACGGAGGCCGGGAAAGAGGTATCAAAGGCAGCAGCGCCGAGATGTCGATACTTTTACAGGCGCCGGTCATTTTGATTGTGGATGCCAGTGGTGCTGCCCAGAGCTGCATTGCAGTGGCCAAGGGATTCATCGACTACTGCCCGGAAGCCCAGATCCGAGGGGTTATCCTCAACCAGGCCACAGAGTATCACAAGACCTGGATAAGCCCTGTCCTGGAAGAGGAGTTGGGGGTCAAGGTGATCGGCTGTCTGCCCCGTAATGACCGGATCAGCATGCCGGAAAGACACCTGGGGCTTCTCCCCGCTGATGAAAACCAGGAATTGAGGGAGCGCATCGGCGCCATGGCCGACCATATCGCTCAATACCTGGATTTGGATGCGATCCGCCAAATCGCTGCCAACGCCCCCGAGCTGGATTGGCAATACCAACCTGAAGAAGCCGGACCCCCGGTGACCATCGGGGTAGCCCGGGACCGCGCCTTCAGTTTTTATTACCAGGACAGCTTGGATTTCCTGGAGGAATTAGGAGCTGAGCTGGCATTCTTCAGCCCCCTTGACGACCAGTCTATCCCACCGGTGGATGGCCTCTATATCGGGGGCGGATTCCCGGAGATGTTTCTGGATGAATTGTCCGCCAATCGGGGCATGACTGATCATATCCGGGCGGCTTTTAATGCCGGAATACCGATATGGGCAGAGTGCGGCGGTTTCATGTACTTGTGCCGGGAAATCTTAGACTGGGAAGGCCAGAGCTGGCAGGCGGCCGGCATCATACCGGCTCGAGTCAAGATGACCCGGAGACTCCAAGCCTTGGGTTATATAGAAGCAACCGCCATAGGTGATTCCATCATTGCCCGGCAGGGGGATGTGCTGCGGGGCCACGAATTCCATTATTCTATTGAGGAAAACCTCGATCCCGCCAATTATGCCTTCTCTATTGAAGGAGGCATACGTTCGGCTCCCGGCTATGACGGTTACAATAAGGACAATGTACTAGCATCTTATGTGCATCTGCACCTGCGCTCCAATAAAACCGCAGCGGTCAACTTCCTGCAAGCCTGCCGTCAACACCGCAAATAAGGCCCATGCCCCCGGTGGCTTACCGGCAACATTTCTCTTCAAATCGCTAACCGTCCCCATTTAATCCTGTCTACTTTTTAGGGTTCACTGCAAAATGCCCCCATGCCCCGAGGCAAAAGAACCATCCCCATGCCTCGCGCTTGCCCTCATATATGTCGCTTATGTCGCTGTCGCGAATCGCGAGTACACCCACAATGTTCCAGTTGTATTGGGGCATTTACGGTTTTACAATGGAGGCTGGAATCATTACTATTTTGGTCAGGTTTAAAAACATCGGGAGTATTAGCTGCCTGCGCCTAAAATGCAGGCATTTATGCTCTCTGGAGCAGGAGATGATGCTTGTGCAGCCTGAAAATCAAAAGAGACTGATTGCGTTGGCGATGATCCTGGTAATAGCATCCTGGTTGCTGGCCAGCTCTGGCACCAATGCCAATATAGAAGCGGATAGCAAGGTCTTCACGGCAGACTCGTTTGCCATGGGCACCGTTATCTCGCAAAAGGTCTATGGGGAGGATGGACAAGCGGCCGTTGATGAGGCGATCGCCAAGATCTCTTACTTGGATGGACTGTTAACCTTTAATGATAGCCAGGGTGATATTTATCGGCTGAATAAAAACGCCGGCAACGGGTTGGTAAAATTGGATCCCGAAACGATCACGATCATCGAAAAGGCCCAGCAGGTGGCGGCACTAAGCGGTGGAACCTTCGATATCACTGTAGGTCCACTGGTAAAGGCTTGGGGGATCGGAACCGACGGTGAACGAATTCCGTCCTCCCAAGAACTGCATGCTTTGCTGCCCCTGATTGATTATCAAAAGGTCGCCATCGACGATAACAGTGTCAGTATCAAGCGGGGGCAGATGGTCGACCTGGGCGGTATCGGCAAGGGATATGCCGGGGACGCCGTTATCGAGGTTTATAAGCGACATGGCATTGCATCCGCTTACGTCAATTTGGGAGGAAATGTGGTGACCCTGGGCAGCAAGCCGGATGGCAGCCCCTGGAGGGTAGGCATCCGAGACCCCCGGCCGCCCATCGATGGCCTGGCGCACGATCTGGGGATAGTAGCGGTCGTTGATAAAGCGGTGGTAACAGCCGGTGACGATCAACGTTATTTCCTGGCTGGAGGGCAGCGCTATCACCATATTCTGGATCCCGCCACTGGATATCCGGCCCGCTCCGATCTCATGAGTGTCACGTTGGTTACCGATTCCTCGCTGGATGCGGACGCCTTGGATACCGCTGTCTACATCCTGGGCCTGGACAAAGGCCGGGAACTGCTCCGCCAGTACGGAGGGGTGGAGGCGATATTCGTGACCACCGACAAAAAAGTCTATGTTACCGATGGGCTTAAGGCAAATTTCGAATTCCTGGGTGCCGGCAATGGATACGTGTATCAGCCCTAGAATTGCTGAGAACGGAGGATTTGGATATGAAAAACATTAAGGACACCAAAAAAGGTGACCTGTTCTTGTTGGCTATCGGTCTCCTAGCGGTAGTCGCCATGATCGGAGTCTACCTGAACAATGGACCCGCCCAGGGCCGGGAAAGCGACCAGCGCATAGCGGTCATAACCCGGGATGGCAATAAGGTAGCCGAGTTGGACCTGAATGAGATCGAAGAGCCCCGTTATTTTACCCTTGATGACGGTATCCACGTTAAAATCGTGGCCGAAAATGGTTCGATCAGATTTCAGGAGGCCGATTGCCCGGATAAAATCTGTATCAAAACCGGTACCTTGACCGAACCCGGTCAACAGGCGATCTGCATGCCCAGTAAGACAATTGTCAGGATTTTAGACGAATAAATTGATCATGACCTGAGGTGAACTCTAATGGATAGGACCACAGACTACAGAATATTTGCTGACCTGGACGGGTTGATCAAATTCGTCCTGGTGCTGATTATAGCCACGCTGCCTTTCTATTTCGAAAAGGAGGTCAGTTATGGAATATTCCTGGCTTATCTGCTGGCGGTTACACTGACTTCCGGCATTCGCGTCCGCACCCTGTTATTAAGCGCGGCCTCTTATGCAATTATCGTCCTGATCCCATACCTTTTTGGGATACTGATGAACGCCGGGCTATATTACCTGACCAGCAGCGCGGCCTTTGTTTGGCAACAGGGATATCAGGAGATGCTGCTGCGTCTGTTCAGGTTGTTCATAATTTGGTATGCCAGCATCTTGTATTTCCATACCACTCCCATAGAGACCATCCTGGGATTGTTGGACCGGCTTCTTTTCCCCTTGAAGCTGATCAAATTGCCGGTGCAGGACTACCTGAAGGTCGTGGGTTGCATAGTGATGGAACTCAAGGGTAAGGGAGAAGAAACCAGGACGAGTTTTCTGGGAAATGCCCGCAGCCTGGTGGGTGGCAAGGCCAGCCGGCTAAGGTCCAAAATCAAGGGATTGTCGCAGATCATCGTGGCGGTGTTGGTGGATTCGTTCCAAAAGCTTGACGAAGTGGAAGATCACATCGCCCAGACCAAGGCCGAGGAACTATTGTACTACCGCTTCCGCATGACCTTGCGGGAGGGCATGGCAGCCTCGAGCCTCTCGCTGTTGCTGCTAATGATTTATATGGTGGAGAAAGGGAATGGGTGGGTCATATGAGCATCCTCGAATTTCTATTATACCTGATCTATGGATTTTCCATGATCACCATGGGGATCTTCGCGGTGATGCAAAAGGATTCCCGGTTGATGAATATCAATTTAATCAAATCTCTAAAGTATTTGGGCTTTTTTGCGATCATCCACGGTATGACCGAGTGGATAACCATGATACAGAAACTCGAGTTGTGCCATCCCTATCTGGTCATCGAGGTGCATTACACCAATATGATTCTTAAAGCCTTGTCGTTTGTCTTTCTCTTGCATTTTGGGCTGGACCTCCTGCCGGTGCGGGACAAGTACAAAAGCGTTCTGACCTGGATTCCGATGGCCGCTTTTCTGGCATATCTATCGGGTTTCTTCCTGCTGATATGGAGCCAGGGGGTCGAATACCACTTGACCAACAAAATGTTCAACACCATTGTCATCCGTTACCTGCTGGCTTTGCCGAGTTGTATGACCGCGGCAGCAGCCCTGTACTTCAATGCCCGCTTGATTAAGATCACCAAATCGGTGGAGATATCGCACCGGTACCGGAACCTGGCCCTGATTCTTATCGTCTATGGCCTGATCGAAGGGCTGCTGGTGGCCAAGGCAGCCTATTTTCCGGCCAATATCATTCATAACGAGATATTCCCGGCCTACTTCAGCCTTATGACCCTGTCGTTTAAAGCCGTGGCTGGCTTTGCTATCAACTATTTGCTGATCAAGGTCATGGATACCTTCAGCTGGGAGCAGGAAGCAAGAATGCAGCAGCTGGAGCAGAGCAGGATTGCCGCCGAAGAGAGAAGAAAGATGGGCCTCGAAATACATGACGGCATTATCCAGGATTTGTATGCCATGGGTCTAAAACTCGAATATCTGTCCACCGGTCAGGGGAGCGCTGCCGGACGCGATATATTGGATGAGGTCAAAGGCAATTTAAGCGCCAGTATAGACAAGATCAGGGATTGCATAACGTCAAATGCATGGGATGAAATCCAATTGGACAGTTTAAAAGACAAGCTGGAACGGCTGGTGCAAAAATACAACGGCAGTCAGGGTATAAAGATAAAGCTGGAGTATAGGATTTCCCCCTATTTGGTCGACAATATATCGCCGGAAAAGGCTGCCCAAATCTATTATATCGTACAGGAAGCCGTTACCAACGTCACCAAACACTCGCAGGCCGATCATGCAGAAATCCTGCTCGAAGGAAGGCATGACAACATCTATGTTACTATCCGGGACAACGGCAGGGGATTTTCACAGCACGATATACCCCTGGAGGGCCATTTTGGCATCCGCTCCATGCAGGAAAGAACCCGCCGGGTCAACGGACTCCTCCATATTGAGAAGCTTATTAAGGGAACCCGGGTTGAAGTCAAGATACCTTGTTAGGAGATATCGTCATGGTTAGAGTATTTATTGTCGATGATCACGATATCGTCAGGGATGGACTGAGGCTGATCATGGGATTGGATGAACGTATTGAGGTTTGTGGTGAAGCCAGGAGCCTCCAGGAAGCCCTCGATGCCATTCCAGGAGCTTGCCCGGATGTAGTACTGCTGGATTTCCGATTGCCGGATGGGGATGGCGTAAATGGATGTTTGGCCATCAAGCGGCGGTTCCCTAAAATCAAAATCATCATTCTGACCGCGTTTGCGAAAGACCATTTGGTATTGGAATCGATCCGAGCCGGTGCCGATGGATACCTGTTGAAAAATATCAAGAGCCAGGAATTGATAGATAGCGTCATCAAGGTCCATGAAGGCGCCAATGTCCTGGATACATCGGTTACCGAGGGCGTTTTCAACAACATCAGCCACCCCGAATCAAAAGGTCCCTCCGAAGAACCTAGTCTGAGCGCGCGGGAAAAAGAGATTCTGGAGATATTAAGCCTGGGCAAATCCAATATTGAGATTGCCGAGGTATTGGATATATCGGAAAAAACTGTTCGTAATTATATCAGCACCATCTTCAAGAAACTAAATGTGACCAACCGGACCGAAGCGGCCAGTTTCTGGATCAGGACCAAAAGCCTCGTTTAGGGACAAATGTCCCTACCAACGGGACAAAAATCAGAATTTTAAATATCCTCCCAGAGCGTAGAATGGAGTATGGAAATAATCATAATACGTGAGGGAGGATTTCTAATGTCCAAGTCCAAAGTGCTTACCGTAGTCGTAGCCGTAGCAGCGATCCTCGCGGTCGCCGGATTCACGCTGCTGCCGAAAGAAGTAACCATTTACAACGGATCAGGCCAGACCTCTGTATTCCGGGTAGGCCCTGGTAAAGATGCCAACGGCGGACAGATTTACTCGATTTCTACCGCTACGGCCGACGCCACCTTTGATGAAGATGGCAAGATTCTGAGTGTACGCTTTGATGCTTTGGAAGTGCTTTCGCCCAATGACGCTGAACACGAAGGTGCACCGGTATTCTCAGGTTGGCCTGGACAAGCCGGTTACTTGACCGCGCCGGGCAGCACCGACGAGACAGCCGGCAAGGAAGTGGCAGCATGGCAGACCAAGCTGGAACGCGGTGACGAAGCTTATGGAATGAACGTATCGGAACAGTATGCCGCTTATGAGGAGTTCTTCAAAGGCAAGACCGTAGCTGAGGTTGAGCAGTGGTTTGCCCGCAACACATCCGACAAAAACGGTCGTCCGCTGAAAGCAGAATCTACTGACCCAGGTGAGCAGGCCAAATACAGCCAGCTAAGCGATGCCGAGAAGCAGGCTCTGGCCGACGTAACCTCAGGTGCCAGCATCAGTCTTAAGGACGCCCACGGCGATTTCATCGGCGCCCTGAAGAAAGCCTATGAAAACCGCCAGAAAGTGAAATTCGATATCTAAACAAACACCAACTGGAGCACAGCTGTAAATACAACTGATTTTAAAGAGGGTATTCCCACATGATAAACGATTTGCAGACTGGGATACCCTCGTTTTTACCAGACCAGTTCCAGGCTGGCCGATTGAGGAGCAGATCCAGGATGAGCAAAAACAGAAGATATGCAGTTCTCACTATCCTAGTAACCAATGCCATATTGATATCGCTGCTGGAATTCCTGATCCCGGTGCCGATTCCGGTTCCGGGGGTAAAGCTGGGCCTGGCCAATATCATAACCCTTATAGCCCTGGTTTATCTGCCGGGAACAGATGTCATATCCGTAGTCGCCATCCGCTGTTTTGTGGTGGCGCTGTTGACCAGAGGCGTGATGACGCTGGCCTTCAGTATGAGCGGGGGCATTTTGAGTGCTTTGATCATGGTCTTGATTTACAGGAGGCTCTCGCGTTATTTCAGCTTCAAAGCGATCAGTATCGTGGGCGCACTTATTCATAATACCACCCAGATTTTCGTAGCCTCGTTGCTGCTGGGTCAGTTCATAGTATTTTATTATCTCCCCATCCTGGCTGTATCCGCGCTGATAACCGGTTATATCACCGGAAAAATTGGAGAAATGGCGGTAGAAGAGTTAAGCGCCAAGGGAATTCTGACAGGAATGCCGGGATCCAGAGCCCAGGTAGATACCAACCAGACCTCGGCCGCATGGTAAAGAATACAGGAAAAACGCTGCCAACCGTAGTTGGGCAGACCAGATGTCCTGAGGAAGGAGACAAAAATGAGTAAATCAGAAAAGTTGTCCATCAGCCGCCGCCGCGTCCTGCAAATGGGAGCAGTGTTCGCAGGTGCACTGGCCGTCGGTGTTGCGCCGGGTCAGTTAGCGGAAGCGGATTCAAATACACCCAAGAATCCAAACCAACTGGGTTTTCTGCATGATCAGCAAAAATGCATAGGCTGCCGCAAATGCTCTACTGCCTGCAAGGCCACCAATAAGTGGGAGGAAGGCGCTAAATGGCGCCGGGTTATCGCCAGCGGCCGGCCGGAGGTTTTCCTGTCCATAAGCTGCAATCACTGCGAGAAGCCGGTCTGCGCGTCGGTATGCCCGGTCAAGGCCTATAAGAAGCGGGACAAGGACGGGATAGTTATTCACGATAAAGATATCTGTGTAGGGTGCAAATACTGCCTGTATGCATGCCCTTATCATGCACCGCAGTACAGCGAGGACACCGGCCGGATCAGCAAATGTCATTTCTGTTACGAGCGCCAGGATAAAGGTCTCTTGCCGGCCTGCGTGGAGGTTTGTCCTACCGGAGCCTTGACTTTTGGCCGACTGGCAGATCTGCAAAAGACCGAGGGAGCCCTGGCTCAGGCGCAATGGCTGCCAGCACCGGAGATTACAAAACCGTCGCTGGTTGTCATCCCCAAGTAACGGTTAGGAGGTAAAGAAACATGGAAATGTACTGGAATTGGCTGGTTGTGACCTATCTATTCCTGGGCGGATTGGGGGCTGGCGCCTATTTGACTTCCTTCGCCGCTGAAATGGGTTGGCTGGGGCAAAAATCAGGCCTTAAAAAGATGGGCTACTTCATTGGAGGTCCGATAGTAGGCCTCGGCACCGCCCTGTTGGTATTCGATTTGGGACAGGGCTTCCACAAGCCATGGCTGCTGTGGAGATTGATAACCAATATGAGCTCAGTCATGACCTGGGGCACGATTGTCCTGGCGGTATTTATTATGGTGGGGGTCCTGAAAGGGTACCTGGCATTCATAAACAAACCGGCTCCCCGCGCCGTCACTTGGTTTGGGGCGTTGCTGGCGACAGCCACCGGGGCCTACACGGGCTTCTTGGTTTCGGTTATCGATGCAATTCCCTTCTGGAGTTCGAACATTATCCCGGTGATTTTCTTCGTATCGGCATTATCGACCGGTCTATCGATCACCGTGTTGTTGTCACACATCATCGAGAAGACCGAATCCGAAAACAGCCGGGAGGATGCCGTCCACTTGGGTCTTATCCTTGCCGAGTTGGCCGCAGTTGCCGTTTTCATGGGGCTGATGGTTTCCGGAGCCAACGGCGTGGTAGCGCAGAAATCAGCTGCCCTGTTGATCTCCGGCAAGTATGCTATCGTCTTCTGGGGCATATTCATTGGGGTGGGGCTGTTGTTCCCCCTGGCAGTCTATGCCCTGCGTTTACGGACTGCCAACCGGACCGAAAACATGACCCTGGCCGCGGGTGAAATGGCCATGACCGAGGAAGAACCGCCTAAGCATTCATACCTGACCATAATCACCGATGCGGCGGTCCTGGTGGGAGGATACTCCTTGCGGATGATGATCATTTTCGCCGCGCTGCCGATATGGGACGGCATAAAGATCCCCTAATGCACGTAAGCGGGGCATGGGGAAGGGTTTTTTTCCTCGCGAGGCAAAAAACCCTTCCCCATGCCCCGGCCTTATCCCCTAACATCTTTTTTCCGTACAAGCTCCCTCCTGTTTTGGAGGGAGCTTTTGCGGTAATATAAATAGGGTGTTTTATTCACATGCAAAGAAGGGAAGTATTCGAATGATTCGGTTTGAAAGCGATTATACCGAAGGGGCTCATGAAAAGATCCTGGAACAGTTGGTGAAGACCAATTATGAGCAGACGCCTGGATATGGTCAGGACGTACACTGCGAACAAGCCCGCCAGTATATAAAAAAGGCCTGCGCCAACGACAATCTGGCGGTCCATTTCCTGGTCGGAGGGACCCAGGCCAACACCACCGTTATCGCGTCTGTATTGCGTCCCCATCAGGGGGTCATTTCGGCATCCACCGGGCATATCAATGTCCACGAGACGGGTGCCATCGAGGCCACCGGGCACAAGGTCATAGCCGTCGCCAGTGAGGATGGAAAGATCACCGCCAGTCAGGTGAAGAACGTTTACGATGCCCATTGGGCGGACCCTGACCATGAACACATGGTCCAGCCAGGCATGGTTTACATATCTCATCCTACCGAAAATGGCACCATCTACAGTAAAAAGGAACTGCAAGAAATCAGCGCGGTGTGCCAGGATTGCGGATTGCCTCTATTCCTGGATGGAGCCCGGTTGGGATATGGTTTGGCGGCGCCAGGCAATGATCTGGGCCTGCCGGATCTGGCCCGTTTATGCGACGTCTTCTATATTGGCGGCACTAAAGTGGGTGCTCTGTTTGGCGAGGCAGTGGTTATATGCAATGACAACCTGAAAAAGGACTTCCGCTACCATATCAAGCAGCACGGGGGCATGCTGGCCAAAGGGAGATTGCTGGGCCTGCAGTTCGAAACCCTTTTTAAGGATGGTTTATATTTCGAGATGGGAGAGCATGCGATAAGATTAGCCATGCTGATTCGAGATGCTTTTACCCGGAAAGGCTTCAATTTCCTGTACGATTCCCCCACCAATCAGCAATTCCCGATTCTCCCCCGGTCAGCCTTGGAGAAGTTGTCCGCCAAATACTCCTTCTCTACCTGGGCCAGAATCGACGACGAGCATACGGCGGTACGATTCTGCACCAGCTGGGCTACCCAGGAGGATGCCGTAAAAACGCTGGTCGAAGATATCATGAGTCTATAAACCCGTCCGAGACCACTGAAAATGTAAAGAATTGCTCTAGGGTATGCATAATATGTTGGCGGACGTTAAGCGATAGCGTGGGAGCCAATATATTTATGCATACTGAATATCGGCAAAATGGACGTTATCAGTGGCCTCAAACCGTCCCCCTGATCGGAGCGTCCCTTTGATCGGTTTAGAGCTTATCCGGCTTAAAGGCAGCCAGGACGCCCATATTGGCCAGGTCACGGCAGTAACTCTCAAACATCAGATCAGCGTTGGTCACGGTTTGGGCCACTATACCCCGGCTGCTCACCGCTGCCGTACGAATTCCCGGTCGGGCGCCGATGGAAGCCTCCCGGTGGGCATTGGTAAACCCCGAAAGCGGATACTCGGTGTTGCGCGGCTTCCAGGATCGGTTGAAAACCGGCGGATTATCCGTCTGATAAAACGGCATGCCGGTGTGCAGGATGTGATATAGCTGCATACCCCGGTACGAATACCAATCATCCATATTGCCGCATTCCTCGAACTCTGCCGGCAGGCTCCCTTTGCGGCAGCCTTCGATCACCACCAGCAGTACCTTTTTCCCGGCGTCCAGCGCCCGAGCCATCAGACCCCGTATGTCCCGGACATGCTGGGGTCGTCCGATAGCGGAAAAGACTGGCAGGGTGGGGGCGTAGGTGTCAGCCATGTGCAATTGACCATGATGATAGTTTAATCCCCGGAAGACGTATCCTTCCTGAGCAGTTACCACGTAATCAGGGAAATAATCTTTGAAATTGGGTCGAAGGTCGGGGTAGGATGCCAGGACCCTGGATTTGGGTATGACATGTTGAATCAGCGGGTGGGAATTCAGGATTTCTTCATCTTCGGCCGCTGCTCCGGAGATTCCGGCCATGGCAAATCCCCAGGGCCAGGATTCCAGAACCCCTTTGGTCTCGGGTTGGGTGATGAAGCCTTTTAGAGGAACGTATTCCGAAGTGACCACAATCAAGGGCTCAAACCCATTGCGGTCGGCGAACGATCTTATATCGTCGAGAATGCGCGCCTGCCTCTGCTGGCTCAGGACCTTATCCTCGGGGGAGAACAATTCTATGAAATAAGGCTGTACATAGGACAGAAACATCCAATCCGGGCGATGCATATCAACTATCGCCTGGGCAGCGCCGGTCACCCAGCCTATGCTCTCGTCACTGAGGTCTCCCGGATAGGGCCAGTTACGAGCCAGGGCTCTGATCTCGGCAAAATCATTCCCCGAACTCTCTACCTGCCGACCGGTTTTCATATCGATCAGCGACTGCCAATTGCCAGCATCCATTATTCCCAACATAAACAGTATTCCTCCTCAACACTTGACCATTTCTCCGCCCTACAGACCTTATCCCACTGGATTAAAGGCCGGGGCTATCTGGATTATACAAGAAAATCTTGGCACTTGGCTAAATGCAATTGAATAAGATTATATTGTCCAGAACAACCCAAGCCAGGATAAATACTGACAGATTAGCAGGAATCTTGTATACAATTGACGAATAATAAGAATAAATCAATAACTGTCTTCGAGTTTGACAGCCTACGGCGACAACCATGGCAATCAAACCAATGGGTTCAGGGGGAAACTCCTGGGCCTCCCAATGTGGAAAGAAGATCAGGCATACGAATGGTTCGCATGACGGTCTGCTTTGGCACACCGTCTTTTTTAGTTTTATAGGCATCCGATCGGTTAGCGATCCGACCCTATTAGGCGCCAAGACATTGGAAAAAGCATGCATTAGGAAGTAATCCGATCTCAATAGATATGGGGTGATGAAAGCAGCGATTCGTTCGGGAGAATGATCAGGTTGGCAGCCTGACCAAACGTTAACAAAATTTAGGAGGAGAAAGCATGAAGTTCAAAGGTATGCACAAAATTTCAGTTCTGTTGATCATCCTATTGATGGCAACCCTTTTCACCGGGTGTTCATCCAATAAGGCTGAACAAGCCAGTCAGACAGCGCCCAAGCCTACAACCGTCACCGTAACCGACATGGCCGGAAGAGACGTAGTGGTCCCGGCGGAAGTCAAAAGCGTAGCCTTGGTTTGGGGCCCGTCCACCAGTTTCGTGCTGGCTCTGGGTAAAGGCGATATCATTACCGGAATCAACTACAAATCGGATTTTGCCGTGAAAGTTGCTCCCAATCTGGCCAATGTAGGCTCCGTGGGCAAAGGCCAGGCAGACTTGGAAGCATTGGCGAAGGTTAAACCAGATGTCTTCATTCATAAAGCCACTGACACCAAAAGCCTGGATGCTGTGCAGGCATTAGGTATTCCGGCGATAGGGATCGTGGCCGAAACCCCGGAAGATTTGGTGAAGGCCACTGAATTGTTGGGCAAGATACTGGGCGCGGAACAAAAAGCCACAGAGTTGATAGCTTTCTATAATGAGAAGAATGATTTTGCCAAGAATCTGACCAAGGATATCCCGGCTGATCAACGCAAGACCGTCATAGTGATGGGCAGCGAATTAGGGAAGGTAGCCCATGGCGAAATGCTCCAGTCATTCCTAGTGGAGACTGCCGGCGGAATCAATATGGCCAAAGACATTCAATCCAAAGAAATCTGGCCTACCGTGGGAACTGAGCAGATCTTCGCCTGGGACCCTGACTTCATCTTCTGTGAGGATTATACTGGGGCCGCCTATACAATCGATGAGCTGAAGAAAGACTCCAGCTTTGCCAACCTGAAAGCCATCAAAAACAACAAAATAGCTTACATCCCGGCCCACCAGGATCTGTGGGATTTCCCCGGGGTACAGTCATCACTGGGTACCCTGTGGATGCTGAACCAGATGTATCCGGAAAAATATAGCGAAGCCGACTTCATCAAAGACGTAAATGCATTCTATACCCTGGCCTATGGGACCACCTTTGACCGGGAATGGCTGGGTTATTAAAATCCATGTCTGATCCGGTTTGAGTTATTAGATGCACAGTAAATGGCTCGTATTGTCGATAAATCTATTCTTGCTGGCCGCCCTGGCAGTCTGTGTGGTTTGGAGCATGTGTGTGGGCAAATACCCCATCACGCCGCTGGAAAGCCTGCAGATCCTTTATGCCAATGTTTTCGGCTTGGCCGCACCGACTGACCAGATGGCGGAGAAGGTGGTAATGGGTTTGCGTTTGCCGCGCATTCTGGCCGCAGTAGTCATCGGCGCCGCCTTATCCATGTCCGGTGCTACCTACCAGGGGATATTCAAAAATCCCCTGGTATCTCCGGATTTCTTGGGGGTATCATCGGGAGCCTGTATTGGTGCTGCTATCGCCATTCTTATGTCGTTGTCGGGGACCGGTATCCAGATCTTCGCTTTTTGCGGGGGGCTGCTGGCGGTGACCATCACCGTGGCCATACCCCGCTTGCTCAAGAGCGACTCCAATATTATGCTGGTGCTGTCCGGGATTATTGTCGGGGGGTTGATGGGGTCCCTATTGGGTCTGCTTAAATACATCGCTGACCCCGAAACCCAGCTGGCTAGCATCGTTTATTGGCAAATGGGCAGTCTTTCCTATGTCAACTTGCCCACGCTGGGCAGTGTGATGCCGGCTATCATAGTCAGCACCATAATTATTTTAAGCATGTCGTGGTGGATAGATGTCATTTCCTTGGGCGAAAGAGATGCTCAGACCCTGGGGGTTAATGTTCGCCGGACGCGTAATATAGCCATCCTGTGTTCGACCCTATTGACGGCCAGTGCGGTATGCGTGGCGGGTACCATCGGTTGGCTGGGGCTGGTCATCCCCCATTTTGCCCGCATGCTGGTGGGCCCGGAAAACACCCGGCTGCTACCCGCGGCTGCCCTGGTAGGGGCCATATTCCTGTTGCTGGTGGATACGGCTGCACGGACGATCGGCAGCTCGGAAATGCCTTTGAGCATTCTGACTGGGATTATCGGTGCTCCCTTTTTCGCTTGGCTGCTGTACAGGCGGAGGATGAAATTACATTGATATACGAGATCAACCATTTGAGCTTTACCTATCCCCAGGCCAATAGAAGCGTCCTTAACGATGTCTCGCTGACCTTGGCGGAGGGGGCTATACTATCTATCCTGGGGCCCAACGGGGCGGGGAAAAGCACCCTGCTGAACTGTATGGCCGGGTTGTTGACACCTGCCTATGGGGAAATCAAGCTGTACGGTAAGGATCTGAGCACCATGACGTTCCGGGAAATAGCCCAGGTAGTGGGTTATGTGCAGCAGATCCATAGCCCCGCTTATGGATATTCAGTTCTGCATTTTGTGACCATGGGGCGCGCTCCCCGGATACCCATGTTCGGCCGACCGGGAGAGGCAGATAAAAAAGCCGCCTGGGATGCCTTGGAGACCTTGGGAATCACCCATCTGGCCCACAAACCCTATACAGAAATAAGCGGCGGGGAAATGCAGAAGGCAGTTATTGCCCGGGCCATGGTGCAGGAACCCCGAGTCATCCTTTTCGATGAGCCAACCGCTCATCTGGATTCGGGTAATCAGATACGAGTTTTGAACATTATCCGGGACATGGCCGAACGTGGTTATTCAGTGGTTATGACTACTCACAATCCAGACCACGCGCTATTGCTGGGTGGAGAGGTGGCCATTTTGGGCCGGGACGGCCGTCTGCAGATTGGACCGTGCAGCGAGATAATAACCGAAGAACTGCTGCTGGAGATCTACAATACCCGGCTGTGCCTGATACCGGTGCCGGAAGTGTCCCGGGTGGCCTGTATTCCTCCGCGATTGAATCAAGGTGATCAACGGACCCGGGGCAGGATGAACGTACTCCGGCTAGTAAAACCGTCGCCCATGAGCAGGTCAATTAGGCCAGCCGATTATGAATGATCGTCCCTATTGCTGAGTAAGAAATGCTATGTACCCAGAAACTTAACTCAGGGGGGTGGATGAACTTTGAGATGCCCTTATTGCGAATTTCGCTGCGAGCTCTCCACAGGAAGCTGCCGGTGTCAAATGTATGAAGAAAAAGACGGCCAGGTCGTGGAGAAATACGCCTTCCAATGGACCCGCTGCGATGTCGTGGATGTGGAACAGATACCTTTTTTCCACGTGCATCCCGACAGCCGGTTTTTGCAGTTGGGGGGATTCAATTGCAATGCCCGCTGCGCATACTGCATAAATGCCAATGTGGCCATCAGGCCCAAAGAAGTCTTTACCAACCGGCTGCTGCCGGCTCAAATCGTGGACCGCGCCCTTGACCTGGGCTGCATCGGTATCCATTTCGGTATCAATGAGGTGACGGTCAATCTGCCTTCCGCCTTGGCGGTGGCCCGTGAGGCCAGGCAAAGGGGACTGCTGGTGGGGTGTTCAACCAACGGTTACTTTACCCCGGAAGCCGCCGCCATGATGGCCGAGACCATGGACCTGTTCAACATCAGCCTGAAGTCCATGTCCGACCGGTTTCTCCAGGAACACACCGGTCTCCGATCGGCAGCGGTGGTGATGCGCAATATCGAGTACCTGGCTCCCCGGGCTCATGTGGAAGTCACTACTCCGATAGTGCAGGATGAGAATGAAGATGAAATCCCTGGGATAGTCGATTTCTTGGCCGCCATCAATCCCGAGATGGCCTGGCACGTGTTCCGTCTGCTGCCCAAGCATCGGATGACGAACGCCACACCTCCCGATGTGGGCCAAATCGCTCAATTGGTGGAGGATACCAGAAAAAAACTACCCTTCATATACTTCGGCAATTTTATCGGTTCGACCTGGGTGGATACGGTTTGTCCGGACTGCGGCGAAGTTTTGATAGAACGTTTATGTATCAGCGCCTGTGGGGCCCGGTTCACCCGTCAGAACTTGCCCGCTCAAGAATGTCCCGGCTGCGGAAGGAACATCCCAGTGGTTAATTCGAGGGCAGCCAACGATGGCGGCAGGGTGGTCGGATCAGCGCCCCTGCAATAAAAAACTGGAAGGGAACGGATTGAAATGAAGATCACCATACCCGATAACAACACACCAACCAACGCCATGCTGGCCGAAACCATCGATCATGTCCGGGCCATTTTAGGGGAAAAGATGGACCAGATAACGGTGGAGCGGGCGGTGATAGGGCTGTTTTTCACCGGGGTAAAATTGAGTGACGGTCATGGTGGCCTTTGCTTTACCCCCATAAAGGAGATCCCCGAGGCAGTATGCTGCCCCAGTTCAGCCAAGGCCATGCCCCTGTCGGGCAAACTGGGGGGGCGGAAGGTCAGCACCTATCTGGATGATATCTTCAAGGACAACATTTTGAGAAAAGCGTTAGGTATAGCCGCCTTGAATGCCTTAAGCGCAGCCTGCTGGGATCTGATGCCGGTAAAGGATTATCGGTTTGAATTGGGAAAGGACTCGTTTGACGAACTGGAGATCACCCCCGGCATGAAGGCGGTAGTAGTCGGGGCCCTGGTTCCGGTGATAAGAAAGCTTATCGCGGCCGAGGCCGATTTTCGTATCCTGGAGCTGGACCCATTAACCCTCAAGCCTAATGAGATGCCCTATTTTGCCGAGGCCAGCCGCGCTCCGGAATTTGTCCCGAACGCCGATCTGCTAGTGATCACCGGCACCACGATTATTAATAACACCCTGCAGGGTTTGCTGTCCCTGGCCAAGCCGGGGGCGGAAATCGTAGTGACCGGTCCCACCATAAGCATGCTGCCGGATGCTTTCTTCGCCCGCGGGGTAACCTCTTTGGGCGGAATACTGGTAACCGATCCAGACGAGCTGCTGGACATCATCAGTGAGGCGGGGTCAGGTTACCACTTCTTCGGCAAATCGGCCCAGATGCTGATAATCAGAAAAAATAACTAACAGTTGGAGCTTGGTGATAGAAATGGAAAAGGACATGGATAATTTAGAGGTACATACCAAGGAATTGTGGGACGCCCGCTCGGTCAAGTGGGCTGCCCGGGACTCAGAAGACGAGGCTGCCCGGCAGCAGAACGAGGCCCGCTACCAGTATACCGATGATTTCTTGTGGAGCCACCACCTGTATGACGGCAATTCGGAAATTCTGGATATTGGGTGTGGACTGGGAATGTTCGCGGTTCGGTTTGCCCAGAAGGCCAAGCGGGTAACCGGACTGGACATATCCGGAAAAATGCTGGAATATGCCCGCCAAAACGTGGAGCTGAACGGTTTGCAGAACGTGGACTTTATAGACATGCCCTGGCAGGATATCGATCTGAGAAAGAGTGGTCTGGAAAAGGCCTATGACCTGGTTTTTGCCTCGCTATGTCCAGGAATCAGCAGCGACGGTGGTCTCCTGAAGATGTCCCAGGCCAGTCGGGACTGGTGTTTTACCTGCCATTTCGCCCGCCGCTTCAGCAGCCTGAAGAATGACGTTTATCTCAGCATCCTAGGACACCCTTTTGATTCCGAATGGGGCAAGAAATCAATAGGCAAGTCGGTTGAAGAGCTCCTGAGGGCCGGTTATTACCCCAGTCTGTCTTATTATGACACCCAGGCCTTGGTCGAGTGGCCCCTGGATGAGGAGACCGCCAAGCATTTCGCCGGGCATCTGGGCCCCCTCAAAGATGAACAGAAATACATCGACAAATACACCGGCCCAGTTTTTGACTATCTGAAAAAGGTTGCTGTCAACGGCCTTATCCGTGATGAGACCGAGGCCAAGATAGCCTTTCTCTATTGGCAGGTAACCTAGGGCTCGACCACACAGCAGTGAGACTAGTCCCGAGAGTCACCGAAATCAAGGAGGTGTTGATCCTGGACATTAACCTTAAAGGAGACAGTATAATCATTGCCGGTTCCGGTAATGTGGCCTGGAATATTTACCGATTCGCGTCCATCCTGGGCTACGACATTACGGTAATAGATAACCGGGCAGAGACTCTCACCGAGGAGAGATACCCGCAGGCCACAAGGTTGCTGGGGGATATCGTTGCCCTGCTGAAGGATTGCGAGATCACCCCCACTACCAGCATCGTAATAGTAACCCATAACCACGAATTCGATGAACCAGCCTTGCAGGCGGTTATCGAATCACCAGCCCGATACATAGGAATTATGGGCAACAAACGCAAGGTTACCGCATACCTGGCCAATCTAAAAGAGTTGGGGGTAGAGGATGAGCATATCGCCAAGATCCATCTGCCCATCGGTTTGGACTTGGGCGGAGAACTGGCTGCAGACATAGCCCTGGCGGCGGTGGCGGAGATCCAGGCAGTAAGATTCGGGCGTTCGGGCGGCTTCGTCAGCGTTCAGGATGTTACCCGTACCGGTCAGGTACACGATGATTTGTACTAAAAGATAAAGATACGACATAAGAATATGCACTGGTTATACAGGGTCGGTCGGCCCTGTATTGTTTTTTGACCGGAAAACGTCCAAGCATGGTCATTTAAGCGATATAATAACATCACAAATGGTCAGACTAAGGGGGAGAATGTAAATGAGATTTCTGGTGGGATTGATTTTGGGGATATTCATCGGAACCGGGGGAACCTTTGTGCTTACCGGCAATGACTTTGTCAATGCGGGCAAGAATGCTGCCGCAGCAGTCACCAAGACGATTCAGATCGTATCCAAGCATGTGGATAAGGAAACCCTGGAGGCGATCCAGGATGAGGTGAACCGGGAGGTAGTACCTTCGTTAACCAAGCAGAACGAGCCGGACAGATAGGAGGCAGCGATGAAAAATATCATCGGAATCATACTGGCCATCGCCATTGGCATCTTTATCGGCTTCTTTGGAGTGGTTAATTCTGTGTTCTCGGACGGCCCCATGGACGAAAGACTGGTCTTCATCGGCATTATCCTGGTGGTCTATGCCGGGTTGGGTGCCGTTTGGGGGTTTCTGCTGCCGGAGCGGGGCTGGAAATGGGGACTGTACCTGGGGGTACCGGGAGCGGTCGGCCTGCTGTTGTTCATGCTGTCCGAATTCACCCTTTTCGGCTATTTCCTCCTGTACGCGGCAGCTTTGCTGGCCGTCGCCTGCTTGGGGGCATGGGGAGGAGCCAGATTACGGACTCGATAAAACAAGGTGGCGTGAGTTCGACTGCATCGGATACAATGGAATCGATTCCAGTTGGAAAAAGGAACCTGTAGCAACAGCGTCGAATAATGGGAAAGTCATATTGATAAGGAGGAATGGTTGTTGAACCAGATCGAAAAAGCGTTAATGCATGCCCTGTTTGTGCATCTGCACCACAATATCGACAAGGCCATTGACTTTGGGGCCTTCAAGAGACTGAATGATAAGGTGGATGCTACTTGGCCCGGGGCTCTACTGGTCGGACCGGATGCCAACGACGACGCGGCCGTGGTCAAGGTCCCCGGCACCGAGACCGTGATAGCGTCCAAATTGGAGAGTCATTGCAGTCCCTGTGTGCCGCGGCCTTATGACAGCGCTGCCACTGGTGCCGGCGGGGCGATGCGCGATGTGGTAGCCATGGGCGCCCGCCCGATATTTATCCTGGATTTCATTGGCACCCGTCCCCTGGAAGAGAAAGTACTGGTGGGACCGTGTGGGTTTGAGGGCACCTGCAAATGCGGCCAATGCGTGGAGATGACCAGCCAGGACCGCCTCAACCTGATGCTTCAGGGGGTCCGGGATATGGCCGACGCCATGGATGTGTTTGTGGCCGGAGGCGGTTTTTCCACCTCCTTCAGCGATATAGTCCCAGCGGTGGTCATCAGTGTAGTGGGCAAGCAGATAACCAAAGAGCCCCTCACCAAGCCGGCCAAAGCGGCGGGCGACATCATAATCATCGCCGGCAAGACCAGTAACGACGGCAACGATTCCCTGTACAGGGCTGGCATGGTGTCCGAGATGCGTCCGGCTATCGCTCTGTTTGCGGAAGAGAGAGCCGTGATGGAGGCCAGCCTGGCTGCCATGCGGACTGGGAAGATCAAGGCCTGTTCGGATTTGGGCGCGGCCGGGATCGGAGCGGCGGTATGTGAATCGGCCCGTTTCGGCGGGTTGGGCGCCCGGGTGGATCTGGCCAGGGTGCCGCTGCGGGTGGACGACATCACCCCGGAAGAGATCCTGATCTGCGAGACCCAGGGCCGGATGCTGTTCCAGGTAGCCCCGGTGGATGTGGAAGAGGTGCTGGCGGCGCTGGCTTCCGAAAATGTACCGGCAGCCGCGATCGGAGAAATAACTGACACTAAAGAGGCAGTTTTCACCTTTGGTGACCAGCCGATTGCCACCATCCCCAACCAGCCTACGGACGAACAGATGCAGATGCTGAAAGCGTAGCGAGCCTGGTTCCAACATTTTAATTGACCTCATGACCTGGTTCAGCTAGTTGGGACCAGGTCGTTTTTATATCGGAGAAGCCCGACAGCAGGTATAGCAGGGCGGGCAATTACCAATAATGTGATGACAACCGGCTTGACATACAGTTGTAATCAGAATGTGAAAGGAGAGAGGCGCATGCGGGATAAGCTGTATAAAGATATGATAGCGGCCAGAAAGGACAAGAACAAAGAGCTATTGTCAACCCTGACCTTGGCCTGGAATGAGGTCACCAGCACCGAAAAAACGGAGAAAATAGAGAAACTGCCTGATGCCCGGTTCATCGCCATAATGAACAAACTCATCAAACAGGACAAGGAGACTCTGGAAGGCTTCGAGAAGCGGGGAGACAAGGAAAATATGGAGGCGCTGGGAAAGAGAATCGCCATATATCAATCTTACCTACCCCAGCAGTTGACCGATGCCGAACTGGAAAGCCTGGTCAGGGAGGCGATTGCCGCCACCCCAAGTGATAAAGTGAATATGGGCGCCATCATGAAGGCAGTCACCCCCAAAGTCGCCGGCCGGGCCGAAATGAGCCGGGTATCGGCTTGTGTCAAAGCCATCCTGAGCGCAAAATAATAAAGCTTTGTTGTCTGGTTATCCTTACCCCTGATGCTTCAGGGGTTATTCCAGCAAATCAACTGCTTATGTACTTGCTTGTTTTTTGCTGGAGAATATCAGGGGTATTTACGGCGAGGGTAGCAATAAACAACCATAGAGAGGGAACGTTCATGCGGAAGAATTCTATGATAATCACTGTTTGTTTGGTGATTTGTGCATTTATGGCTGGCTGCTCCGGTGGCCAGACTTCTCGGATTAGCCATTTGATTGAGAATCAGGCTAACATCGACAGCGTACGAATAGCTGAAGTCGATGGCCCTAATGAGGTTATGTACATCAGGTTGGAAGACCCGGCCAAAATAGCCGCCGTAATTAATTCCGTAAATGGAGTACATGTAAAGCGGCTGTCAGCGGCGCAAGACAACGAGTTTATGCAGGAAAGAATACTTGAGCGACATCGAACGATTGAATTTTGTGCATCCAATGCCGATAGGAGCATGCAGGGTTGGGTTATGGTGTGGCCGGACGGCAGTGTCTATGCTGTGGATATGGAGACTATGGCAGGTTCAAACAGAACCGTTTCATATTTGTCAGAAACAAAATATCCTGAAGTGTACAACGAGTTATTATAAACAAAATGCAAAACGATTCATGAGGAGAAAGCACTCATTACTCTAGCATCTGGATCAAAATCGGTATTAAGGTAGCCATGGCTCATATCGGCATGTGCTGAGTGGTCATTTATATAATTCTTAAAATACTTAATTTCCTTAGTGTATATCATCAATGGGGGCTTAGACTCCACAACAGACGCTGCCGTTCGATTATCCCCGGCATTACCTCCATCAGTCTTTCCACGTCCTCCAAGGTGTTGTCTTTACCCAGGCTTATGCGCAGGGAACTGTGGGCTGCGTCTTTATTGAGTCCCAGCGCTGTCAGGACATGGGAGGGATCGAAGGAGTTGGAGGTACAGGCCGAACCGCCTGAGACCGCAATCCCCTCCGCATCCAGGAAGACCAACATGGCTGCTCCCTCCACCGCCTGGAACACAAAACTGGCATGTCCGGGCAGACGCTTCTGGGGATGACCGGTGAGATAGGCCTGCGGGATCTCCGCCAGGATACGGTCGATCACGGTCTGGGACAGTTTACCGAGATGCTGACTCCGTTCCGGCAGGTGCTGCCGGGCCAGCTCCGCTGCCAACCCCAACCCAACCACACCCGGCACATTTTCGGTACCCGAGCGCCATTTCCTTTCCTGTCCTCCACCAAACAACAGCGGCGTAAGTCTGGTGCCAGAACGTACATAGAGGGCACCGGTACCTTTGGGGCCATAAAATTTATGCCCGGAAAGGGACAACAGATCAACGGATAATGATTTGACATCAACGGGAATCCGGCCTACCGATTGAACCGCGTCAGTATGAAAGATTATGCCTTTGTCGCGCGCCATCCTGCCCATGGTCGCGATGGGCTGAATAGTCCCTATCTCATTATTGGCGTGCATGATGCTGATCAGAATGGTATCAGGGCGGATAGCCCGGGCCAGGGTTTCCGGATCCACCTCGCCAAACCAATTGACCGGTAAATAGGTGACTTCGAAGCCTTCCTTCTCCAGCTGCCGGCAGGTATCCAGCACCGCATGATGTTCTATTTGCGAGGTAATGATATGCCGGCCCCGCCCCATCCGATCCTTTGCTGTGCCAATAATAGCCATGTTGTCGGCTTCGGTGCCTCCGCTGGTAAAGACGATCTCTTCACTATCGGCGCCGATCAGCCCGGCCACCTGTTTGCGCGCTTTTTGAATCAGTTTGTGGGCTTCTTGGCCGAAACTATGGATACTGGAAGGGTTGCCGAAACTGTCGGTCAGGGTGGATATCATCGCTTGGATTACCTGCGGATCCACCGGGGTAGTGGCGCTGTGGTCCATATAGATTCGTCGCATGTCGCATCTCCTGGCGTTCAGATGTTGTTATGAGCAGACATCATTATAGTATTATGATCCGTTTGCGGCGGCATTAAACTTGGCTCAAATTCAAGTCCATGCTCCTGATTTGTTTAACTGTGCTATGATTCATTATAATGCTAAGGTTTTCCCATAAAAATAGTGCATTTAATTTTCCTTCATAAAAAACCACACATCTCACCAATACAATACGAGATTTTTATTTCTTCATGAAATCTCCATAATTATCTAATATAATAAATCCCATCAAAATACTATAATTAATTTGAGGGAAAAAAGGAGTTTAGTATGCAGGCCAAAGTTTTGCGTTGCGAACTAAAAGTCGAGGGCATGTTTTGCAGCAGTTGTGAACTGCGCATCGAGCAGGCCTTATATAAATTGGATGGCATCATCAACGTGGAGGCTTCCTATAGTGGCTCCGTGGTGAGAATTGCCTATGACCAGGATGTGATCCAATTACCTGAAATTGTTGCGGCTATTGAGGCAGAGGATTATCGGGTTAAACCTATACCGGGACATACGGGGATTAAGATCGATATGGAGCGCAGGATTGGCGAAGAGCCCACATCTGTCAACCAGGTGCTGGGCATAATTATTATCCTCTTCGCCTTGTACCTGATAGTCAGGAATACCATTGGTTTTAATTTTATTCCCCAAGTAGATCAGTCTATGGGATATGGCATCTTGTTTCTGGTTGGGGTCTTAACCTCTCTGCACTGCATTTCTATGTGCGGCGGAATTAACCTGTCCCAATGTGTAGGCCACGATTTCTCCGGTGACGAGGATAACAAGCTGGCCCGGTTAAAACCCAGTTTCATGTATAACCTTGGGCGGGTTATATCTTATACCATAATCGGAGGCATAGTTGGGGCCTTGGGATCGGCGGTGAGCTTTTCGGGTACCGCCAAAGGAGTTGTGGCGCTGGTGGCCGGGGCATTTATGATAATCATGGGCATCAACATGCTGAATCTATTCCCTGGGTTAAGAAAGTTCAATCCGCGATTACCCAGGTTCTTTGGAAACAAGACAAACAGTCACAACGGGAGAAGGAAACCATTATACGTGGGCCTGCTCAACGGGCTCATGCCTTGTGGGCCATTACAGGCGATGCAGATCTATGCATTGGCTGCCGGTAGTTTTATGGCTGGTGCTGTGTCCATGCTGGCGTTTAGTCTGGGAACCGTCCCCCTCATGTTTGGTTTTGGTGCGATCAGCTCCTTGCTCAGTGCCAGGTTTACGAAGCAAATGATGAAAGCGAGTGCGGTGTTGGTGATATTTCTAGGACTGATTATGTTAAACCGGGGTTTAAGCCTGGGTGGTTTCAATGTTCTGGCAGCAGTAAACCCGCCTGATTCAATGGTCGCCGCGAATGTAGCCAAGGTGGAGGGAGATGTTCAGACCATTGCTATGACCATGGACTCAGGTCGGTACAGCCCCATCGTTGTGCAAAAGGGGATCCCCGTGCAATGGACGATTAACGCAGAGAAAAGTGATCTGAATGGCTGCAACAACCCGGTTACCATCCCCAAGTATGATATAGAGAAAAGGCTGGTTCCCGGTGATAATCTGATAGAGTTCACCCCGGTCGAAGCCGGTAATATCACTTACACTTGCTGGATGGGAATGATCAGCAGCACTATCAAAGTCGTCGAAAATATATCAGCACTCTCAGATCAGGATCTTCAGCAGCTGAACACTGCTAGTCCCGGTACAGCCAGAGGCGGATGCTGTTCGAGGTGAGCGTCTCCTCGCAATATCTACACATATTTTTGTTAGACTCGATGCAGCAATTGGATGGGAGGAATCTAAATGGGCTCCAATATAGGTAAAAAGATTTACAATGCGGTAGTTACTCCCGCACTTTTGGTTATCATATTCTATGGGTTTTCGGGCGGCCGAGAAACAATAAAAAGTGATAATCCGCTCCCTCAAGTAAGCAAAACAGCCGGTACTTCAGGTGAGGCAGCGATGAAAATAGTCAAGGACGAAGTAAGTTCTACCGCCAAGTTTTATCCATATATCCTTGACGGAGTTAATATGGAAATAATAGCGGTAAAGGCCACTGATGGCACCATCAGAACCGCCTTAAATACCTGTCAGGTTTGTTATGACTCAGGCCGCGGATACTACGTACAGCGAGGGGAGTATTTAGTGTGCCAGAACTGTGGGAACCGATTCCATATAGACCAGATCGAGAAGATCAAGGGTGGTTGTAATCCGGTCCCGGTGTTGGAGACGGACAAACAGGACATGGGGGACTATGTAGCAATTTCGAAGGACTTCGTCGCTACCCAGAAGCAGTATTTTGAGAACTGGAAACGAATCTAACCGAACAAATTTTAGTCCGAGAGAACGAAGCCTGGTACAACATCAAATGTGTGCCAGGCTGTGGTCTACATGTTGCTGAGAAGAAAAGAGTACGCTAAAATATAACAGTAATCCTATTAAAATTGTCGGGTTTAAAATCACTCCGGTTTGTTTTTCTTGATAAGTACATCTAAGATCTCATACGTGCAAGGAATAGGAGGAATTGAAATGAGTAAAATCGCTAGTAGTTTGACGGACTTGATCGGCAACACACCCTTATTGGAACTGTCCAATTACAATCAGGCTAATGGTTTAACAGCCAGGCTGGTAGCCAAACTGGAATATTTCAATCCAGCGGGCAGCGTTAAGGACAGAATCGGCTATGCCATGATCAAAGATGCAGAAGAAAAAGGGCTGATGAAAGAGAATTCGGTAATTATCGAGCCTACCAGTGGGAATACGGGCATAGCCCTGGCGTTTGTCGCCGCAGCCCGCGGTTATCGGTTAATCCTGACTATGCCGGAAACCATGAGTGTAGAAAGAAGAAACCTTTTGCAGGCGCTGGGGGCCGAACTAGTGTTGACTCCTGGTACCAATGGGATGCCGGGAGCTATCGCTAAAGCCGAAGAGTTGACCGCGCAAATTGAAAACGCTTTCATGCCCCAGCAGTTTAAAAATTCTGCCAACCCGGCTATCCATCGCCAGACCACCGGAGTTGAAATCTGGAACGATACCGATGGAGCAGTGGATATTTTTGTAGCCGGGGTAGGTACCGGGGGAACCGTGACCGGGGTTGGGGAACTGTTGAAATCCAAAAAAGCCGGAGTACAGATCGTGGCGGTAGAACCCTTTGACTCTCCGGTCTTATCAGGAGGGAAACCGGGTCCCCATAGAATTCAGGGGATCGGGGCAGGGTTTGTGCCGGATGTTTTCAATCGTGAAATTATTGATGAAGTATTCCAGGTCAAAAACGAGGACGCCTTCAACACCGCCCGCAGCCTCTCCAAGCATGAAGGGCTGTTGGTGGGGATCTCATCAGGTGCGGCAGCCTATGCAGCTACCCAGATCGCCAAACGCCCAGAGAACCAGGGCAAAACCATTGTAGTTTTACTGCCGGATACTGGGGAAAGATATCTATCCACTCCATTATTCCAGGAAGTGTAGTCTCTGAAGGAGTGGACCAAGCAAATTGGCGCGGTCGGAAGATCCGGCCACGCCATTGTTTTCTGTGCTATGACTGGGACTAATAAGTATCCGTGATGGTGCCACCGCCCAGCACCTCTTCACCATTATAGACGACCACCGCCTGGCCCGGAGTAATGGCCCGCTGATCAGCGGCAAAATCCACTCGCATCTCACCGTTGACCAGCGATTTGACCAAAGCTGGGACTCGGAGAGCAGAATACCGGATCTTGGCCGCGACCATCTGGGCATGACTGAAAGGCACGCCCGAGATATAATGTGCATCGCTGGCATGAAGGCTTCGGGCATACAGGTCTTGATCCCGCCCTACCCAAACGGTCTGACTGTCTGCATCGATTCGAGTCACATAAGCCGGATAGCCCAGGGGCAATCCCAATCCTTTACGCTGCCCAACCGTGTAATAATGGACACCTTTATGGGGAGCGAGCACCTCTCCGGTGGCAGTGCAGCGGAAAAACCCTTTTGCAGCTTCCGGTTCCAGCCATTTATCCACAAACTGACCGTAACGGCCAGACCTCACGAAACACAGATCCTGGCTTTCTGGTTTATCGAATGTGGGGAGTCCAGCCTCCTCAGCAAGTCTTCGGACCTCTTGTTTGGTATAGCCACCCAGTGGGAAAAGGGTATGGGCCAGTTGATGCTGATTCAACGTATATAGTGCATAGCTCTGGTCTTTGCTTTGGTCGACGCCCCTTAGTAAGTGCCAGCCGCCGGCCGCATCTTTTTCGATCCGGGCATAATGGCCGGTGGCTATATAATCCGCATCCATTGCCAACGCCTTTTGCAGCAGGGATTCAAATTTGAGGTGGCGGTTACAGGCGATACAAGGATTCGGTGTCCGTCCGTGAAGATATTCGTTGCAGAAATAATCGATTACCTGGCACTTGAATTCATCCCGGAAGTTGAAGACATAATGCGGAATGCCCAATTTCCAGGCCACCTGACGGGCATCCATCACTGCTTCCAGGCCGCAGCAGGCACCGGTCTGGTTTTCGGCTTCCTGCCAGATCTGCATGGTAATGCCAACGACGTCATAACCTTGCCGTTGGAGAAGAAAAGCAGCGACGGAGCTGTCTACTCCGCCGCTCATAGCAACCATCACTTTTTTCCTAGTCAAAACTACTAAAGCACCCTTCCTTTTAAGCCTACTATTCAGGCAGCTTTATCTCCATGCCTTTTTCACACGGGCTGTCGGCCTCATCCTGGCAGCAGCCTTTAGCTACTGAGGTAGAGGTTACACCATTCTGGCGGTAACTCTTGATTGCCTCGTGCAGAGCATCGGCGGCCAGGTTGGAGCAATGCATCTTGATCGGGGGCAGACCATCCAAGGCTTCAGCCACGGTGCGATTGGTTATCTTCTCTGCCTCCTCGAGGGTCTTGCCCTTGACCATCTCGGTCACCATGCTGCTGGTGGCGATGGCCGCAGCGCAGCCGAAAGTACGAAATTTGATATCCTCGATCTTATCATCTTTGACCTGGATCTCGATATGCATTATGTCCCCGCAGGTCGGGTTGCCGACCTCACCTACTCCACTGGGATTTTCGACCTGACCCACATTGCGCGGATTCATAAAATGGTCCATTACTTTTTTTGAATACTGCATTATTTTCTCCTCCTTACCTTCCCAATGGGGACATGGCTCTCAGATTCTTGATAATCGGCGGCAGGACCTCAAGAATGTAATCGACGTCCTCCTGGGTATTGTCCTTGCCCATGGTCAAACGGAGTGAACCATGCGCTGTCTCATGGGGCAGACCTATGGCCAGCAGAACATGGGAAGGGTCGAGGGAACCCGAGGTGCAAGCTGATCCGCTGGAGGCCATGATGCCATAGTTGTCCAGCATCAACAGAATGGATTCGCCCTCAACATAATCGAAGCAGACGCTGACACTGCCGGGCAGGCGACGCTCCGGATGACCTGTCAAACGTGTGTTGGGGATAGCTGCAAATATGCCATCGGTCAATCGTTTGGCCAGATCGGCCAGAGGAGCTTCCTGGCTGCACAGTCTTTGCTGGGCCAGTTCAGCGGCTTTGGCAAAACCAACCACTCCGGGTACATTGACGGTTCCGGCCCGCAGGTTTCGTTCGTGCCCGCCTCCATGCATAAAGCTGCCTATGCGGACACCCTTTTTGGCGTACAGGCAACCGATCCCTTTGGGACCGTACAGCTTGTGAGCGGAGGCCGAAAGCAGATCGACCCCTAGTTCTGCAACATTGACCGGAATTTTGCCGACTGTCTGGACTGCATCGGTATGGAAGATCGCCCCCGCTTCATGAGCGATGGCGGCCAGTTCCTTGATGGGTTCGATAGTTCCGATTTCATTATTGGCATGCATGATCGAAACCAATGCCGTGGCGCCGGGCCGAATGGCCTCCCGGAGGGTGTCCGGTTCAACCTCGCCATAAGAATTGACCGGCAGCACCGTCAGTTCAAAGCCCTGCTTGGCCAGGAACTCGCAGGTATGCAACACCGCATGATGTTCGATCGCCGAGGTAATAATATGATTACCTTTGGTCCGGTTGTTGTGCATATAAGTGATGATGGCCTGGTTATCAGCCTCAGTTCCGCCGCTGGTGAAAATAATCTCGTTAGTCTTGGCCCCTATCAGCGCCGCTACCTTTTCCCGCGATTCTTCCAAAGCCCGGTGAGCCTTTTGCCCTTGGGAATGGACACTGGAAGAATTGCCGAATATCTCGGTATAATAGGGCTTCATGGCCTCAAAGACCAGCGGGTCAACGGGTGTAGTAGCGCTGTGATCGATATATACGGATCTCATGGATCATCCCTCCTCGTCTTATATAGTTTGGTTGTTGAGCTTAAATATTATAGGTAAACCCGCCCCGCGGCATCTGCTGCGCCTGACGGGCCAAATCAGCCAGGGTATAGGAGTCCAGGACTTCGGCGATTGAATCCCGCACCTTGGTCCATAAAGACCGGGTAACGCAAAAGTCAGCCCGGGAGCACGCTTCGGGATTGCTTTCGCTGACACATTCCACCGGTGCGATTGGTCCCTCCAGTACTCTGATAATATCCCCGGCGGTGATATCCTGCGGATTTCTGGCCAGTATATAACCGCCCTGGGCACCCCGGACGCTTTTGACCAGACCGGCTCTTTTCAAAGGGACCATCAATTGTTCCAGGTAACGTTCCGACAATCCTTCCCGTTCCGCGATAGTATGGGCCGCGATCGGAGAGTCTTGTTCATTCATGGCCATATCGATCATCGCTCTCAGTCCATAGCGCCCTCTGGTTGATAATTTCATAATAAATTCCCCCTATTAAACTGGCTTTATCCGGTTGCTCCCAGTGACTTGACTAAGAAGCGTAGTCGATCATTTTTTCCAACGCCAGGGCCGCTTTGGCCCGGGTTGACTCCGGAACCGTAATGATTGTCTCCATGTTCTCCAGCGTATGGAGAATCTTATCGAGGGTGATGCTCTTCATATTCGGGCAGATGAGCTCGGATTGAGCCAGGATCAGCTCTTTACCAGGGCTGACCTGATCGATCTTATGCATGATGCCGCATTCCGTAACTATGATCAATTGTTTCTTATCTGTTTTGGCCGCGTAATCGATAATCCCCGCCGTACTGCCTACGAAATCGGCCAGGGCGATAACTTCCGGGGCGCACTCAGGATGGACCAGTACCGCAGCCTCGGGGTATTCCCGTTTCTTCTCCAAAATATCATCCTCAGTCACTGCCGAGTGGATCGGGCAGCAGGAGGGGTAAAGATCCATGGGCCGGTCCAATTTACTGCCTACATATTTGCCTAGATTCTCATCGGGGATGAAAAATATCCGTGCATCCTTAGGCAGCTTCTCAATTATCTTGGCGGCATTGGAAGAGGTCACGCAGACGTCCGTCACCGCCTTGATGTCAGCGGGGGTGTTGACATAGCTGACGATCAGGCTGTCGGGATGGGTGCTCTTATATTCCTCCACATCTTCCACTTTGATGCTATTAGCCATGGGGCAGGTAGCCGCCGGCTCGGGGGACAGTACCGTCTTGTCCGGGCACAGGATGGCCGCCGATTCAGCCATAAAATCGACCCCGGCCACCAGGATAGTGTCCAGGGGTGAGTTTTTGGCCGCTACCGCCATGGCATAGGAATCTCCCACAAAGTCAGCGATATCCTGTATTTCAGGTCGCTGGTAATAGTGGGCGATAATGTAGACTGACTTTTCTTTTTTTAGCTGCAGGATTTTCTCAGCCATCTGTTCTTTAGTCAACTTGCTCATCTTATTCTCCTTTATTAAACCACCCGCTCCGGGTGACTATAGATGTTGAATCGTTCACCACGGGCAAAGCCCACTACGGTGATATTAAGGTCGTCGGCCAGGTCGACGGTTAAACCGGTGGGGGCTGACCTGCTCAATACCACTGGAATACTGGCCCGGGCTGCTTTGATGAGTATCTCCGAGGCTACCCGCCCGCTCAGCAGGAGACATTTGTCATCGGTGCCGATCTCATTTAAAAAGGCGTAGCCCAAAACCTTGTCCACTGCGTTATGCCGGCCGATATCCTCAAATATACATAGAATTCTATCCTGGTCAGCCAGGGCTGCGCTGTGCACACCGCCGGTCAAGCGGAAAGTCCCGGAGCGGTCTTCCAGCCCATTGATTATCTGCAGCAGGTGGCCGGCTGAAAATCGGCTATCACTTTCGATCGGTTTAAGCTGGCGGGCATCATTAATGAAATAAAGGCCCGCTCGGCTCTTGCCGCAGCAACTGGCAATATGCCGGCGCAGAAAGGTGCCGGTCTGGGGAATCGGACGACTAGTCTCTATCTGCAATAATCCCTCTTCTTCGCGGAGGGACATAGAAATAATGTCCGAGGGGACTTGCACCAAACCCTCAGTGAGCAGAAAGCCTACTCCCAACTCCTGGTAGGCTCCCGGTGAACAGACCATCGTTGCCAATTCAATCTGGTTCAGAAATATGGTCAAGGGGGTTTCCTGAACTACCGGCTCTTCTTTGGTGGTGAAGACCCCACGATCATAGCTAATAATTTCTCTTTGTTTATAAATTTCCAGAGAAGACATAGCCTTATTCTCCTTTTAAGCCATATTTATTGATCTTTCTTAAATAGTACACAATCCCTACTAAAATAATCAAGAATTATATTATAGCGGCATGGGGAGGTGTTGCCAAAGTGGGCAGTGCCATTAAGAAACCTACAAGATGGACGGCATCTTCTTATTAGACTCTGGCCTAGTGAGGGCTGGCTCAAAATGGACTTATTAGATCAGACTATAAGGTAGGAGTATGTTTTGGATAATGTGACCGGATATCATCGTTTACCCCAAGTATACATTCTCGTTATGCCATTCCAGAAACTTGGAATCGGGGAGTTGGTCTTGCCGTTGTGGTAAGATGAGCAATTGGCGGCCGTGGTGTGAATAGTATTCCCGTCCATTGCCGAAGTCTTCTTTAATCCTGTGACTAACTTCGATGGTGAGGTTCTTATCAATTGTTAAATAACCCCTATCGAAGAGAGTGTGGTAATCTTTCCGTAGTAAAATGCCGTTACTGATTGTGTGCGGACCATCCTGGCTAAAGGGTTTGATGTGGGCTGCTTCAAGAACCGGTAAAGTTTTTTCGCCCGTGATGGCACATCGCCGCTGGTATGCATCAGTTATGAGCACCTTGAATGCTCCTTGGCCTATCCTAGGCTTTATTATTTGCTCCTTACCATATCGGCGTGCTGGCGGGTCTTCCATGACCATGTCCAACGACATGTCCTTTCTTAAGCGCTCTTGCACTTGCTTATACAGTCTTAGACCAAGTGTTTCATCAGTACGGTAAGTCTTGCCCTGGACGATATTACGACTCCAATCAGTGGGGACTGAAATCCAATCAGCAGGGGCGAAGAAAAAGGGCATGGACAGGATGATGCAGCCTATGTTGGGATCGGGATCAGACAACCGATTTGTTTTTTTATACTTATAAACCCGATTGATAAGTTCGGAGCGATTGCTGGCCCCATTAGCGATGCCGAAGGCTTCCCAGGCCAGAGATGATGGTAGTATCGAAAATTTCAGGAAGTACCCACCGCCAACGATGTAATCATTAGGGCTGTGCAACTTGAACAGGAATAATTCGCCTTCGCTCAGTGCTCTGAAGTTGGTGGCGCCTCCAGGTTTCCAGAAGTTTACTTCATCGATTTCAATCTGGCTGAGAGTATTAAACCAATCATAATCTGTGATACCAACATATAGCCTCACGTATACTCACTTCCCAGCAAGAATCCATATTATTTACTTTTATAATTTTTTCAACGTGATTTGCCAAAATCCTGTAGCCTTTCACTTGAAAACTGGAACTATTATGAAATAACAGCAAAAATGACAGTAAATCGGGTACAAATGAATATCAGAAAATAATTAAAGAGGGCCTAAACCCTCTTTTTTTCTGATGGTGCCAGAGGTGGGACTCGAACCCACACGCACAAGGCACACGATTTTGAGTCGCGCTCGTCTGCCAATTCCGACACTCTGGCTGGTGAAAATATAGGCGCCACTGCTGACGCAAAACTAATTATAAGTTTCGCCGATGTTCTTGTCAAGATAGGTGCGGGTATTGAGCGCCTGACCACTCACATCGTCGGGCCAACCAGGGCCGAGGCTCAGATGATGATCCATTCACCATCGTCAGGGATAAGGAGCTGGTCAGCTATCATGTTCTCCGCCGCATAGTCTTTCAGAGCTTGCCGGGTCAGCGAGCAATGGTTCCAGGCCTCCAGGTGGACGGCGATGACTTTGGCGGCGGGGGCGTGGCGGCATACCGCCAGGATATCTTCCTTGGTCATGGTGATAGGGTCGCCGCTGGCAAATTGGGCACCTCCGGCAAAGCACACTATTACCTGGGGCTGATGTTTGTCCAGTACTTCCTGCACCTCGGTGCACCAGATGGTGTCTCCGGCGATATAAAGAGAGGGTTCCTGACTGCTTTCAAGCACAAAACCAGATACCGGGCCCATCTTCTGGCCGATTTTACCGGTACCGTGCTGGCCGGCGGTCCTGGTAATGGTTATTCCCTCCCATTGATAGGCTGCATCTACGCCGATCGCATTCGTGAATCCTGCCTCAATTATTTTGGCGGTATCGGCTGGTTGGCAGAACAGCAGGCGGTCGTGGGGGAGAACCCTGATGGCAGCTTCATCGAAGTGGTCCGAATGGGTGTGAGTCACTATAACCGCATCGGCATTCGTCAACCCGGAGGGATTGACTGGAAGGGCGACCAGGGGATTATCGGAACTGTTAGCCACGCCAGGTATGGCTGGCATCTGACCCGGTTCACTCAGCATGGGGTCGACCAGTACTTGTTTCCCTGCAATTTCGATAATCATGGTGGCATGACGCAGCAGCTGGATCTTCATGACCGATACCTCCTATTCGATAGTTGTTTCAATAATAATGCAAATCCCCTCTGACGCAAACCATACTTATTAGTCCAGGCGCTGTTCTTGTTAAGACCGCCGCGGGAGGGCAGGAAGGCATGGTATGGCTGTCATTTATTAAGCGGTCCAAACAAGATATAATGTAACAGGACCGGGCCTATACTAAATACGATATTCGCCCGTTTCTTATTTAAGTACATGCTTGAGGAGATGTACCTATGCCTGACAAGAGGATCATGTTACTGGACGGGAACAGCCTGCTGTTCCGGGCCTTTTATGCCTTACCGCTGCTGCAGACCAAGGACGGGGTCTACACCAATGCCGTCTACGGTTTTCTGACCATGCTGAACCGGGTGGTGCGGGAGCTGCAGCCTACCCACATCTTGGTGGCCTTTGACCGCGACCGGGTCACCTTCCGCAACGAGACCTTCGCCGATTACAAGGGCACGCGCCAAGAGACGCCGGCTGAATTGGGCGGCCAGTTTGCCCTCATCCGGGAAGTGCTGGAGGCCATGAATATCGCCTACCTGGAGATCCAGGGTTTCGAGGCCGACGACATCATCGGCACCCTCAGCCTGAAGGCGGAGAAGGAGGGCATGGACTGCATTATCGTCACCGGCGACAATGACAGCCTGCAGCTGGTGTCGGAGTGCACCCATGTCTACATGACCAAAAAGGGCATTACCGAGATGGAGATATACGACCCCGGTAAGGTCAAGGAAAAATGGGAAGTTGACCCGGAACAGATGATCGAGATCAAAGCCTTGATGGGCGATACGTCTGACAACATACCCGGGGTTCCCGGAGTGGGACCCAAAACCGCCATCAAACTGATCAAAGAATTCGGCAGCCTGGAGAATCTCTACGAGCACCTCGATCAGGTCAAGGGGAAGAAAGTGGTGGAGAACCTGACCACCTACAAGGATCAGGCTTTCATGAGCCGCGACCTGGCCACTATAGTCCGGCACATGCAGATAGACTGTGATTTGGATGATTATGTGGTTAAGGAGGTAAACCGCACCGAGTTGATCCCGCTCTACCAGCGGCTGCAGTTCAACAATTTTCTCAGTGCCCTGCAAGAGACTGCCCCGGACAATGCGGCGCCGGCTCATGAAGTGGAAGCTCTCGAACTGACCGAAGAGGGACAGGTAGAAGCAATGGTGAGGGGTCTGGATCCTGACCAGGGGATCAGCATACACCTGGAGGCCGATTATCACCATCCGATGTGGGCCAAAATCGAGAAGGTATTCATTGCCGGGCAGGAGCAGGTTTATTTCGCCGACATGACCGATGGGGGCGGGGACAAGCTGCAATGGCTCAAGCCTTTGCTGCAAGATCCAGCCTTGCCCAAATACATGCATAACGTCAAGTTTGCCCAGGTCCTGCTGCTAAGACATGACATCTGTCTGCAGGGCGTTAAGGGCGACACCCTTTTGTTTACATACGTGCTGGACCCGTCCTTCCCCAGTGAAGATCTGCGCGCTACGGTGGCTCATCACCTCTGCCTGGACACGAGCAACAGTTCCGATGCTTTCCTGACGGCCCAGATCAAACCGGTCTACGACCTGCTGGCCCGGCAGGCGCCGCCGGAATTAAGAGATTTGCTGGATAACCTGGAGATGCCCCTGTCCGATATTCTGGGGGATATGGAGTTCTGCGGAATAAAAGTGGACCGCCGCACATTGGCAGCGATTGCCGACGACCTGGGCGCGCGCATTTTAAAAGAGGAGGCCTGCATCGAAGACCTGGCCGGCTCCTCGTTCAATATCAACTCACCCAAGCAGCTGGGCAAGGTGTTGTTTGAAGACCTGGGCCTGCCTACCGCCAAGAAGACCAAGAGCGGCTATTCCACCGGGCAGGAGGTGCTGGAGGGGCTGGTCGATGCGCACCCGATAATTCCCCACATCCTGCAATACCGGCAGCTGGCCAAGCTGAAGTCGACCTATGCCGACGCGCTCCAGAACTTGATCCACCCCGACACCGGCCGGATCCATACTATCTTCAAGCAGGCCATTACCGCTACCGGACGGCTCTCCAGCGTTGAGCCCAACCTGCAGAACATCCCTATCCGCATGGAGGAGGGCCGCCGTATCCGCAAGGCATTCGTGGCCACGGACAAGGATTGGGTGATCTTCTCGGCTGATTATTCGCAGATAGATCTGCGCTGCCTGGCCCATATCAGCGGGGATCCCACCTTGATAGACACATTTAAGCAGGATATAGACATTCATACCCGCACGGCTGCGGAGATATTCGATGTGCCCATCGAGAGGGTGGATGAAGATCTGCGCCGCAAGGCCAAGGCGGTCAATTTCGGCATTATCTACGGGATTAGTGATTTCGGGCTGGCCCGCAGCACCGGGGTTAGCCGCCATGAGGCAGCCCGCTACATCAAAGAATACCTTGATGCCTATCCGGGAGTGCGCCAGTATATGCAGGATATTGTAGACTTCGGTACCGAGACCGGTTATGTGGAGACCATCCTCAGGCGCCGCCGTTACCTGCCCGACTTGCGCGCCAAAAATAAGATGGTACAGTCCTTTGCCCGCCGCATGGCGTTGAACGCCCCCATCCAGGGCAGCTCGGCTGATATCATCAAGCTGGCCATGCTCAAAGTGGTGGCCGCGCTGAAGGAACGGAGGCTGAGCGCGCGTCTTTTACTGCAGGTCCATGACGACCTGGTGATGGAAGTGCGCAAGGAAGAACTGGAAGAAACGGCAGCGCTGGTAAAGGATTGCATGGAATCGGCTTATCAGCTGAAGGTTCCATTGCTGGTGGCCATGAAGGCGGGCAGCAACTGGTACGACATGCAGAACTGGGAGTAGATTATAATAACGTCGCTAAAGGAGTGGCCCAATGCCTGAATTGCCGGAGATAGAGACCATCAAAAACTCCCTGGCGGGGATCATCGGCGCCCGTATAACCAGGACCGATTTCCGCCGCCAGGATATTATCAAACGGGAGGATTTCGCTCCTGATCGGCTGGACGGCATGGCCATCCGCTCGGTAGGGCGAAGGGGCAAGTTCCTGATCATTTACCTGGAGGAGGGCCACTACCTGGTTGTGCACCTGGGTATGAGCGGGCGTTTCTACCTCCTGCCCGCCGGCCCGGATGTGGAGGCTCCCCACGTTCATCTTGTCCTGCATCTCGACAACGACTACCGGCTGGTTTACCAGGATCCCCGCCGCTTCGGAGGGATCCGGCTGTGCCGTGACCTGCAGCCGGTTTTCGCTCATATGGGGGTAGAACCTCTCTCCAAGCAATTCTCCGCCCGCTATCTGACAGAGATTTGTCAAGGTCGCAAGGTGGCCATAAAAAACCTGCTCCTGAACCAGGGCCTGATCTCCGGGATCGGCAATATCTATGCCGACGAAGCCCTATTCCGGGCCCGGGTGCGGGGTACCCGCCCGGCCGGCAGCCTGACCGAAAGCGAGATAGGACGGCTCCACCGGGCCATAAAAAAGGTGCTCCGGCAGAGCATTGACGAGCAGGGCACCACTTTCCGCGACTACCGGGACGGTTGGAACCAGGAGGGCAACTTCCAGAACTTCCTCAATGTGTATGGCAAAACCGGCCAAGCCTGCCCGGTCTGCGGACGGGCTATCGAAAGGGAGATAATCGGCGGCCGCAGCAGCCACTACTGCGCCCACTGCCAGAAATAAGCAGACCTCACACCTTCCCCCCTATATTCATATAGTAGCAATGAAATGAATATAATCGGGGGAGGGTAACCCTTGGATTTATTGTTGATCGGCCTGTTCGCGCTCGCGGTCAGCGCCGATGGTTTTGCGGTGGGGCTGGCCTACGGGGTCAGGAAAATAAAAATCCCCTTGGTGTCATTGCTGGTCATCTGTATTGCCTCGGCCAGTTCGGTGACGGCAGCCATGCTGCTGGGGCGGGGACTGTCTTCGCTGTTGAGTCCCCTGCTGGCATCGCGCCTGGGAGCCCTCATGATCATTGTCATTGGACTAATATTTTTACTTCAATCCCTGCGCCAGAAGATAAACGCCATTGAAGAGAATGGCAGTGATCCGCTGCTATCCTTGAAGATACGACCTTTAGGTATTATAATCCAGATACTTAAGGAGCCATCCAGCGCCGACTTCGACCACTCGGGGGAGATCGGCACCCGGGAGTCGTTTTTCCTGGGCATGGCCCTGGCTATGGATGCATTCGGAGCCGGTATCGGCATCGCCATGGCCGGCTATAATATTTTATTCACTGCCATCGCCGTGGGTATGCTAAAATTTGTATTAGTCGGCAGCGGCCTTTTGCTGGGCCGTAAAGCAGCGCGGGAAGATTGTCAGGGACTGCCTACCGCTCTCACCGCTTTGTTGCTGCTGGCTATAGGTATTTCGGAATTCGTTCGATGAGGACAGAGATGATGATAATCGGTTTGACCGGGGGGATAGCCAGCGGTAAGAGTACCGTTTCCCAGAAGCTGGCCGACCTCGGAGCAGTAATAATAGACGGTGACAAGATCGCCCATAAGATCATGGAGCCTGGCTGGCCTGCTTACGAAGAGGTAGTGAACGAGTTCGGGACAGATATTTTGAATCCGGATCTCACTATTGACCGGGCCAAGCTGGGCGCTATCGTTTTCGAAGACCCGGCCCGGATGAGAGCCCTCAATCGGATAGTACGTCCGTATATATATGAAGCTATCGATAAAGAGATCGAGACCAAGCGTCTGGCCCACCCCAAAGCAGTCCTGGTTCTGGACATACCGTTGCTGTTCGAAGCGCGGCTGGACCTGATTGCCGACCAGGTGTGGGTGGTGTGGGTGGACCGCGAGACCCAGATCAGTCGGCTGATGGCACGGAACTCCATAACCAGGGAGGATGCCATCCGGCGGATCGACTCGCAGATGTCCCTTGATGAGAAGGCCCGCCGGGCACATCTGGTTATCGATAACAACGGCAGTATGGACGATACTCTCCGCCTGGCCACCAAATACTACCTGGATATTCTTCACGACCACCAAATATGATGTTACGACCACTTAATATGATGTTGTAACAACGGCTGGGAGGCTTCCATTTTGCGTCGTTCCAAAAAGTCCCGACTGAGGATATTCCTATGGTTGGCGATAGCTTTGTTTATATTGGTGACCGCGACCTTTCCGCGCTGGATCACCATCTTCTACCCGCGCCCGCACCAGGATCTGGTGTATTCGATGGCGGCTCAATACGATGTCGACCCCTTCCTGGTCTTTGCCATAATCCGGGCCGAGAGCAAGTACCAGACCTGGGCCGAATCGCCCCGGGGCGCCAAGGGGCTTATGCAGATAATGCCGGAAACAGCTGCCTGGATCGCCGACCAGATGAAGATCAAGGGATTTGAAGTGGATGACCTGCATGACCCGAAGGTGAACATCCGCATGGGCTGCTGGTATTTGAACGACATCCAGGAAGAATTCAACGGCAGTCTGCCGCTCACAGCGGCTGCTTACAACGCCGGCCGCGGTAAAGTCAGGCAATGGCAGGAGGCGGGCCAATGGGATGGCAGATCTGATACCCTGCAGGATATTCCGTTTCCCGAGACCCGCGAATACGTCAGAACCGTCCTAGCCAATTATCGTGCTTACCATGCCATCTATGACAAAGGCCGGGTCGGCAGCCGACAGGAAATGGTCATTCAGATATTAGGCAAGACTTAAGAGGTTGATGCCGGGAGATTTATGGGCGCATACCGTATAAAGCCTGGTAAGACAAGCCGATAAGATAAAGACAGATAAATACATGCTGGATTATAATGGGGGCAACCACAAAAATATGGTAAAGGAGGCCCCCATAATGTTTGAGCGAGAATACCAGGAAAAACTGCGGACTCCCGAAGAAGCCGTCAAAGTCGTCAAATCCGGGGATTGGGTCGATTACATGTACTTCAACGGATACCCCAAAGCCCTGGATAAAGCCCTGGCCAAGCGCAGGGATGAGCTTACTGGGGTCCATATACGCAGCGGGATATCGTTGCCCCCCATGCCGGAGGTACCCCTAAGCGACCCGACCATGGAACATTTTCAGTGGGACAGCTGGCACTACAGCGCCTTTGATGCCAAGTTGGCGGACCAGGGAATATGCAGTTACTCTCCGCTGCTATATCATGAGGTTCCTGGGTATTATCGCAACCGCGAAGTTGAAGTGGATGTGGCCATGTTGAGGGTGTGCCCGATGGACCGATTTGGCTATTTCAACTTCGGCATTAATGCCTCCCATTGCGAGGCCGTGATCGAAAACGCCCGCATCGCTATAGTCGAAGAGAACGAATCCATGCCCTATGTCTACGGCGGTAATGGTAACCAGATCCACATCTCGGAGATCGACATGATCGTCAGGGGCGAGAACGAGCCCATGGCCAATGCGCCTCTGTTGGAGGCTACCGAGGCTGAAAAAAGGATTGCCGAGCATCTGCTCGAGGATATTCATGACGGCTGCTGTATTCAGTTGGGAATAGGCGGATTGCCCAATTATTTAGGCAAACAGATCGCGGCGGCGGGTTTGAAGGACCTGGGCGTACATACCGAGATGATGGCCGATGCCTATGTGGAGATGTGGGAGAAGGGTTGTATTACCGGGGCCAAGAAAGAGCTGGATCGCAAAAAGATGGTATGTGCATTTGCGCTTGGTTCACCTCACCTCTATGAATTTATGGACCATAATCCCATGATCGCCTGCTATTCGGTGGATTACACCAACAATCCCTATGTTATTGCCCAGATATCCAACATGATATCCATCAATGCCTGCCTCGAGGTGGATTTTTATGGTCAGGTGGTTTCCGAGATGCAGGGTCCCCGGCAGATAACCGGAACCGGCGGGCAATGGGATTTTGTTTACGGAGCCTATCATTCCAAGGGCGGCAAGAGTTTTCTGTGTATGCCTTCGACATTCAAGGCCAAGGATGGGTCGCTCCAATCCAAGATCAGGCCGCTGTTGACACCGGGAGCCGCCTGTACTGTATCCCGGCAGCTGTCTCATTATATCGTTACCGAATACGGTAAAGCCCTGATGAAATGTCAATCTATCTGGGTCAGGACTGAGAACCTGATCAATATCGCCCACCCCGATTTCCGCGACGAATTGATTGCCGAAGCCAATAAAATGGGCTTCTGGAAGAGGACCAACAAGATTGCTCCTTAGGATTCATATCGTACCTTAAATCGAATTGCTGAGTCTCCAGAGCGTGTCATGGGGACGGGGTTGTTGACAATATGAGCTTTTCGTTATTTCTAGGGCGATTTACTGGAGGACAGCGTACCTTAAATCGAATTGCTGAGTCTCGATAGGCTCCCCGTAAGTGGAAGGTTCTTATGCTGACCGCTCACCGGGGAGCCTTGTTTATGCTTGGCTTCCCAATCACCTGCACCTGCTCGCCCCCCTTGCTGGCCGGCCATAAGACCGGAGAGGGCACCTGGCTGGGCAGGCAGCCTTCACTGTCACACTAGTGTCCATAGGCCGGGAATGAACTTCGATGCTCCCGAATATCGGGACAGCCCTAGGCATATAATAGGGCAGGACGAGTTGGGAGGGGTCATGGATGTTTAAACAGAGACGCCCGTATAGCTATAGGATTCGGACCAGATACGGTTTTCCGTATAAAAAAGCAGCGCTGTCGGTGGGTTTGATGTTGATTGCCCTGGCCGGGTTTTTGGCGTTCCGCCAGGCGGTCTACGTCAACAGTCTGAGCAGCCGGCCCATGCAGGTGGCGGTGGTGGAAGCTATTGATAACCTTCGACCGGCCTTGCTGGCCAATCATGCTCAGGTGCTGGCGGCCAGTGCTGTATACGAAGGTCTGGTGTATTATGATGAGAGGAGTGGCGAGATCAAGCCCCGGTTGGCTCATAAATGGGAGTACTCCGAGGAAGGCAAGGTCCTGACCATCGAGCTCAAAAAAGACATTGTTTTCAGCAGTGGCGGGCCCGTTACCGCCGCGGCGGTCAAAACAGCCTGGGAGAAGAACTTTATCTCCACCAGTGATTGGGCCAACCAGTGTATGTACCTGCGTATCGGCGGGGCAGGAGAATATATGACCGGCAAGCTCAAGGAAATCTGGGGCCTCCAGGCCACCGGCGAGCATACGCTGAAGATAACCCTCAACAGTCCCGATGGGGCTTTTATCTATGCTCTCACCAACCCAATATTTTGGGTAATCGACACCACCGAAGAACCGAAGGACGGCGAATCCTACCCGGGGACGGGACCTTTTACAGTCCAGCAGCAGGCCAAGGACAGCCTGGTTCTGCTTCGCAATGATGCATATCACCAGGGAACGCCTCATTTGGCCGCCATCACTTTCACCCGTTACCAGGATGAGGAGAAAGCCTTGGCCGCATATAAAGAAGGGAAAGTTGATTACCTGGACCGTCTTACCTTGACCCAATTGCCCGCCCTGGCTGCCGACCCCGGCACCAAGGGCCTGCTCATCCAAAAACCGCTGATGGAGGTTTACTGGCTGGGCTTCAATCTTCACCAGCAGCCTTTCGCCAACAATTATCTGCTGCGCCGGGCCCTCAATTATGCGGTCGACCGTGAAGCCATTATCAAAAACATCCTGGGTGATGGTTATCTGCCCGCCAAAGGGGTCCTGCCCCAGGGGGTGGCCGGCTATAATGAACACATGCGGGGTTATGTTTATGACCCGGAAAAGGTCCAGCAGTTGCTGGCCGATGCCGGCTTCCCGGGAGGCAAAGGTTTGAAGCCGCTCACCCTTACCATCAACAGTGATCCCGGCCATCGCCAGGTGGCCCTGGAAGTGGCTCGGCAACTGGGCTTGCAAGGGATAACGGTCCAGGTCCAGGAGCAGGATTGGAGCTACTATACCAAACAGATCACCAATATGCGTTTGGGTTTCTTCCGATTGGGATGGAAAGCCGATTACGCCGACGGCGATAATTTTCTTTACACCCTTTTCCATAGCTCCACCGCGGGCAGCAACCTGGTGGGTTACAACAACCCCCAGGTCGACAAACTGCTCGACGATGCCAGGGCCCAATACCAGGATGAAGGAGCCCGCATCAAACTGCTGAAGAGAGCCGAGGAAATCATAGTGGACGACGCGCCATGCCTGTGGCTGTTCCAGAAGAAGTCGACCGTTCTGCTGGGCCAGGACGTGCGGGATTTCCAGATCGACTGCTTGGAGTGGGTCAACTGGACGGAGATGGGGGTTTCCTCGTGACAAACGGTCGTTGGGATAGGATGATGGAGCCATGCCTGGTGAGGACACAAATGGTGTTGATAGGCCCCGGGCAGGGCGTAACAGCGGGGCAGAGCCCTTAGGCCAATTCATTGACAGGGCTTTGGTTGTGACGTATAATAGTCCATGGTCGTCACCGGCGACCATTTAACCTGAATCGTGCGGCGGTGGTGGAATCGGCAGACACGTGCGTTTGAGGGGCGCATCTTTCACGAGGTGCGGGTTCAAGTCCCGCCCGCCGCACCATAACTTCGATATTTAAGCTTTTGCAAATCTGCAAAAGCTTTTTTGTTGTCACGGGGACGGGGTTGTTGACAACATTTTACTGATGCATTAACCTTTTCTCGCATGTCACGGAGCGTGTCATGGGGACGGGGTTGTTGACAACATGAGCTTTTCGTTATTTCTGGGGCCATTTACTGGAGGGCAGGACGGAGGTATTCTTTTGAAGCGTTCCAAAATACCCATATTGCTCGCTATTCTCGCAGCAGCGTGCTATGGTGTAAGCTCACCAGTTTCAAAATATCTCTTACTTGAGCTGCCACCAACATTTATCGCGGCCTTGCTATACTTGGGTGCTGGTTTGGGAATGGCGTTTGTCAATCTATTCAGAAGCAGAACGAATGCTGAGCAAAAGGAAGCTCGAGTTACAAAACGAGAAATGCCGTACGTCATCAGCATGATTGTTTTGGACATAGCTGCACCAATAGCATTGATGTTCGGGCTGTCAATGACGACGCCTGCCAACGCTTCCCTGCTAAACAATTTTGAAATTGTTGCCACCTCCTTGATTGCATTCTTTGTATTTAAGGAGGCTGTCGGCAAGCGTATGTGGATAGCGATAACGCTCATCACTTTAGCTAGCATAATATTGTCTTTCGAGGACATCAGCAGCTTGTCGTTTTCGTTCGGTTCGTTGTTGGTGCTTGCCGCTTGCATATGCTGGGGATTTGAGAATAATTGCACACGAATGTTGTCGATCAAAGATCCGTTGCAGATCGTGGTTGTCAAAGGTTTTGGCTCGGGCACTGGGGCATTAATAATTGCGATTGCAATACGGGAATATTCATTTAATGCCTTGTTTATCATATATGCATTATTGCTAGGATTCTTTGCTTATGGCTTGAGCATATATTTTTATATCCTGGCTCAAAGGGAGTTGGGTGCAGCGCGGACAAGTGCTTATTATGCTATTGCGCCGTTCATTGGTGTGGGTTTATCGTTTATAGTTTTCGGCCAGGCGATAACGGCTTCATTTATCATCGCTCTAGTTATTATGATTTTTGGTGCGTATTTTGCCGCAGTTGAAAAGCACAAACATTTGCATATTCATGAAGCTACCGAGCATGAACATCGACACAATCATTCCGATGGACACCATGACCACGTCCACGATTCTCCCGTAGCGGAGCATAGTCATCCGCATAAGCATGAACAAATAACTCATGAACACACTCACACACCCGACACTCATCACAATCACATCCACTGAATATGTCACGGGGACGGGGTTGTTGACAATATTTTGTGTGACACCGGCGCACGCATGTCATGGGGACGAGGTTGTTGACAATATTTTACTGATGCATTAACCTTCTCTTGGAAGGTGTAAAAAATTGGCAAGAAAACCAAGAAAGAAAAGCGAAAGCGACATTTATCATATCTTGATGAGGGGCATAAACCGGCAGGTTATCTTTGAAGACGAGTACGATTACGGGAGGTTTGTTCAAACTCTAGAAAAATATAAAGAACAAAGCAGGTTCGACCTATATGCTTATTGTTTGATGAGCAATCATGTGCATTTGCTGCTCAAAGTGGGGCAAGAGCCTTTGGAACAGCTGATGCGCCGGATATGCGGAAGTTATGTTTATTGGTATAACGCCAAATATGATAGGGTTGGCTATTTGTTTCAAGGGCGATTTAAGAGTGAAGTGGTGGAAGATGACAGCTATTTTCTGACGGTTCTGAGGTATATACATCAAAACCCAGTAAAGGCCGGTATTGTGAAGAACACTGACCAATATAAATGGAGTAGCATGGGCGAGTATATGGGTGAACCGAAGCTGATTAAAACCACATTCGCATTAAAATATTTTGGGCTGGAACCGGAAACAGCACGAGAAAGATTCAGCGAATTTTGTTCGGCAGCCAATGATGATCGATGCTTGGAGGCGGAAATCAAGAAACATCGTTCAGATGAGGAAGCCAGGGAATTGATACGAAAGGTTTGCCGAGTTGAAAGCCCAGTTGATTTACAGGGCTTTGACAAAGTAAGGCGAAATAACTATTTGAAAGAATTGAAAGAGAACCATCATCTATCGGTCAGGCAGATTGAGAGATTAACGGGGATCAATCGAGGGGTTGTATTGAAGGCGTAAAAAGTTGTCAACAACCCCGTCCCCGTGACATCCTAGCCTTCTACTTCTACTTGAAAACCACCATACGCCATTCGCTTCATGTCAAAAGGTATCGAAAAGTCTTCCTGTCCTTCCATTTGTTTGCTCATTTCTTCCATCATCTTGGCATTGACTTCATCTCGGTGTTCTTTAGATTTAAAAACGATAAAAGAAAACCATACAGTCTCATCACTTTTTGCTCCGGCCATTTCGGGAAAGGCACGTGTTTTTTCATCGCCTGAGCCCTGTGGAACCATATCGTCTCCACGACATTCATAGTATTCTAATGCACCAGCCTTCATCCAAATATCACGGCTTTGTTCTGCCATCTTCCTGTATTCTTCAGTCTTATCATTTGGCACTACCAATACAAATCCGTCCACATATTTCGCCATTGTATTCGCCACCTTTCTTCTGATACTAGACTTGTCTTTAGTATAACAGAAGAGTCGGTTTTCCTATTCGGAAGCTGCATCAGAAATATCCGAGGTAATAGAGGCGTTGGATTGAAGACATAGAAAAGTTGTCAACAACCCCGTCCCCGTGACACGTTTAAATTACTAAATGTTCCCCAAAGTTACTAAATAACTTGAGATAGAATACTCAATTGTCTATAATAATACCCAAAATCCAGATTATATGCGGAGGTAATATGAATACGAAATTGTACTCAATTCAGGATCTGACAAAGATTTTAGACCTTCACCCCAAAACGATTTTGCGTTTCATTCATGAAGGGAAGATCGCAGCCAGGAAGATTGGTCGGTCCTGGCGGGTTACAGAAGATGATCTTAGGACTTTTTGCCATGGTGAGTTAGCTGGAAGTAAGATGCTCGAGTTGCCTGAAAGATCCCAATCCCTGAAAGATCGAATCAAAGTATCGGCTGTTATTGAGATCAGCGGGCAGAATCCGGAGGAAGCATCGAGAATATCCACTTCCATTATTGCGATGAGGAACAGTGACAGGGACTCAGGCGGAAATACCCGGTATGATTTTTTCTATTATCCGGAAATAGAAAACGCGAAATACGTGTTTTATGGCAGTCCCGGTTATATCAGGAGGATAATCGAGGCGTTTGGGCAGCTGTGCGCAGAGAAAGGGAATCAGGTTGAATAAACCCGTTTATAAAAGCGAAGCAGGGAGGAACATCGTAGAAGCCATGTATCGGGATGTTCTGGCGGCGCATTCGGAGTACCCCTTTGAGCAGTTGTTCGTCACTACGGACATCGCTGAGACGCATGTCCTCAGGTTCGGTGACGCGTCAAAACCACCGCTGGTTATGATCCATGGATCTTTATCCAACAGCGCGGCCTGGCTGGGCAGCATCTCTTATTTTATCAATGATTTTTGTATTTACTGCGTCGATATTCCCGGTGAACCTGGCTTGAGCGAACCAGTCCGTTGTTCACTGGCATCGGATGAACCGCTTATGTGGCTATGTTCGCTCCTTGATCGTCTGGGAATAGATGACGTGTGTCTGGTTACGATGAGCATGGGCAGCTGGTATGGATTAAACCTGTTGATACACAGGCCTGATAGAGTGCGAGCGTTATCGATGATCACCGCCGGCGGGATTGTCCCCGCCAAGACCAGTTTTATCTTCAAGGCCATATTGTATATGATGCTCGGTAATTTAGGGCAGAAAATGCTGAACAGAGCAGTGTATCATAAGGCTGAGGTGCCGCCAGAGGTGCTGGAATTCCAGCGGATAACGTCCATGCACTTCAATCCTGTAATAGAAGCGCTGCCAATATTCAGTGATGATAAGCTTCGGGCCGTTACGGTTCCGATTCAGTATTTTGGGGGAGACCACGACGCGTTATTAAATTCAGTTAAAACAGGTGATAGACTGAACAAGCTTATTCCCCATGCGGATATTCATATTCTTAAAGATACCGGACATGTAATTATCGATCAGTTTCCTCTAGTTAAACGCTTTTTATTGTCACGGGGACGGGCCATTGTCATGGGGACGGGGTTGTTGACATCATTTTAATGATACGTTAACCTTTTCTTGGTAGGTGTAAAAAATTGGCAAGGCCCAGATGGAAAAGTGAAAGCGCTATTTATCATATCTTTATGAGAAGGATAAACCGCAGGCGCCATTTATAGTAGAGTTGGCTATTTCAGGATAACTGCTGAAGAAATTGAAAGAGAAACATAATCTCTCAGTCAGGTAGCTTGAGAGATTAACGGGGATCAATCGAAACATTGTATTGAGGGCAAAGAAGGTTGTCAACAACCCCGTCCCCGTGACACGTGCGAAAGACTTGCCAGGTTAGAAGGGCAATTCATTTATAAGGAGTTTACTATGTATGCACCCGGGAATATCGACAGTGAAGCGCTCAGGATCGCCAAGAATTGCCGGCATTACGCCATGTGTAAGATTGATTTTCTCGGAAGCGGCATTTGTGCGTCAGGGCTTGAAAAACAATATGTAAGCTACTTTCCCCAGGGCAGGATGGACCTGTATGCGGCTATCTGTGAAAAAGCAATCCCGGTCACGGAACAATGCGTCGAAATTGCCGACAGCTGTAACCTCTGCGGCAAGTGTGATTATCAGTGTTACTTTGTAACCGAGATGCGTCCCTCGATAGTTATGAAAGCACTAAAGGATTATGTTGATGATTATTTGGCCAACGGCGGCGACATCGTTCCTGTGCCGGAGGACCCCATCCTGGCGGAAATGAGAAGAATTGTCGGCCATTTCTGGGCTACCAGCGATCCCGCCATCGGAATAGCATACCATCATGATCTCTGCCCCCATGTAGAATTCAAGATGCCCCAGTATGTTGTCATGCCGAATTCAAAAGAAGAATTAGCATCCATAATAAGATTATTGAATCACCATGAGATCCCTTATGTTGTGCGCGGCAACGGCGCATCCGCTCATGGTTTGGTGTTCAGCGAAGGGGTGGTCCTGGACCTCCACCGCATGAACACGATTGAATTCGATGAAAAGAACTGGTTGGTGAAAGCGGGGCCGGGGGTAGCAGCTTTTGACCTGCAATCGGCGGCTGCCCGGCGCGGCTTCAGAGTACATACCGCGGAACCGGCCGCCCTGGTGTGTGCCAATATCATGACCTCCGGTTTGCTCTCCACGTTTTCCACCACATACGGGATATCGGCTGACAACTTCATCGACGCGGAGTTTATCGCCCGGGACGGATCACTATTCTCTTTGAATGATATGAAATCCCCCAATCTTTTTTCTTACCAAAACCTAATCGCTGAAAACGAGGCTTTTGCAATATGCGTATCGGTCAGCATGAAACTCCATCCAGTCACCTCGGATGAACGAGGAATTTTGGTACCTTTCAAATCACTGGCAGATGCGCTCGATTTCGCGAGGGAGTGTTCAATCCGGCATATTGGCCTGGCGATCGGGATTCTGGGGGAAGAGTTCATATCATCCTTTATTGCCCCGACCAAGAGGCTGGCTGCCGAAGCAAGAGACATTTTTACCCGGAGACTAGGCATGCCCTATCTCGTCCTTCTCATTGGCGACACATATGCCTTGCGTTCTGTGAATGAAATGGGATATCCGGTCATAGACCAGGGACTCTTCAAAACCCTTTACCAAGGATTGCCGTCGCTTGGTTCCGCCAAGTGGCTGGATTTGTTGGATGAGCTTGCTGACGATGAACCATTTTCTTATCTCAAACTCGGGCAATTCGGTGACTTGGCCGAAATGGCCCTGGCTCCCTCTCCGGCTCAGATGGCATCGGACATTGATCCAGATCTGCGCCCTTTCTTTGAAAAACTCTTCCAAAGACCGGAAATGACCGATCTCGTCTGGCTGAACACATTCAGGATCCAGAGCGCACGCTACAACCGGGAGAAACCAACGGTAGGTCTTGTTTTCTATCTCCCCATTGATACCGCGTTGATTATCGAAATTGAACAGGGGCTGCTGGATATCGCCGCAAAACACCACCTAAAAGGCGCATTTGGTTTCATTACCCCGTTTGACAATGGGAAGCGATGCGTCTGGGAATATGATTATTATTTTGACCACAATGACCCGGATGATATGGCCAAGATTCAACAAGCGGCGCACGAAGCGGGTGCTTTGCTGGATGAATATTCCGCCCAGACAGGCACAGTCAGACAGGTGCGTTATGTCGTTAATCGGGGTTGCTGCAGGAAAGAAAATCTGCTGTATACATAAGTGAGGAATAGAACCATGGAAGGTGAGTCGGGCCGTTCAATCATTCTGACCGGGGCAACAGGATTTTTGGGCGCTTTTCTGATGTCAGGCCTCCTGGAGCGAGGATATCATGTAACCGTATTGGGGCGTCCGGCCAAGAATATGCGGCTGTCGGACCGAATCTCGGGTCTGGTCGGTTGGTTCGGCCTTGATCCCGGGCCGAGACTGTCTGCCATTGAGGTTGATTTTTCGAAAAAGCACCTGGGCCTGGATGATGAGACATATGGTGATCTGTGCGCGAATGCGGGTAAGGTCATCCACTGCGCTTCCGATACCAGCTTTGCGGAGCGCAACCGGAAGCAAGTGATGCAAGCCAACGTAGACAGCCTGCCCTCCCTGCTGGATCTGGCGGTTGACTCCCGGGCGGAACATCTTTACTACGTAAGTTCAGCTTATGCCTGCGGCCAGTGTACCGGTTTATGTATGGAGACGCCGATCAAGAATCAAAGGTTCACCAACGTTTACGAGGAAAGCAAGGCTCAGGCCGAAGAAATCATCAGGCGCAGCTGTCAGGACAACGACGTGCCCCTTTCAATTTTGCGCCCATCTATCGTATACGGACATTCGGAAACAGGCAGATCCCTGAAGTTTAACGCATTATATTACGCGGTAAGATCTATGTTGTTAATACGGGACATATTTCTGAATGATATCCGGCAGGGGGGAGGAAAGTCCAAGAAATGGGGAATCAGCTTGGACGATGATGGCATATTGAATTTGCCGATGAAGATCTGCCTGCCTAACAAGGGATCGGTGAACTTGATACCCATCGACTATTTTGTGGCGACCGTTCTGCGCATCATTGAGCATCCCGGAACCAGTGGCATATATCATATAACCAGCGACAATCCCCCGGACATAACTACGCTGGCCGAATACGCGCAACGTTTTCTAGGTCTTCGGGGTATCGACGTACTGTGGAATCAATCGGGTAAAAATGCTAATCCCAATCCGGCTGAGGAGTTGTTTGACAAGTTATTCGAGCAGTATCGCCCCTATCTTTCTGACGAAAGGATCTTTGACCAAAGCCGCACCCGAAGCATTGCTCCAGGAATTTCTGCTCCCCCTTTTACCTACGAAATATTTGCGCAATGTATGACCTATGCAGTAGCCTGTGATTGGGGGTGGCCCCTTGATCATTCTGTTTGATTCCGCGCAGGGGAGCTGTCAATCGGAAGTATTTTCAATCAATTATTAAACCCTCCGCATGACTGAGAAAGTTGTCAACAACCCCGTCCCCGTGACACTTATATGGCCAATACGCGTCCCTGCTTGCTGCCGTCTTTGAAGTTGAGGCTGTCGAAACACACCTCCCGGGTTTCGATGCGCTCCTTGCGCGGGTCTACCAGGGCGGCAGCGGTCATCGGATATTTCTCGCATCCATAACTGGCGAAATACACCTTGTCGTTAAAGTAGATGGCGTTAAGCTTGGTCTGGACTTTGCGGGTGTAGGATTTGATTTTGCTATGGTACTCGAAGGACTTGAGTATTTCATAGGCAAGTTGGCGCATGCTGGCATAGGCCAGTTGCTTTTCGAATACCGATTCCCCTTCCGCACCGGGATATATCCAGCCGGAGGAATCGTCATAGGTAAAGCCGGCATGACTTGCGTCCCTATCACCATCGAATCCAGCCGCCTGGTCGGCGATCATCAGCACCAGGTCCTGGCGGGAAAGGGAGAAACCGACGTCATTAACCACCAATTCCTGCCACCAGTCTCCGAAACTGTGCCACTTGTTAACGAATTCCGAATCCAGCTGGCTGATCGGGGTAAGTTCGCCGGTACCCTTTCCGGGCTCTTCCCCCTCCAGGCACTTGCGGTCCAAGAGACCGTAATAGGGTTTGAGTTGTCCCGGTATGTATTGAGTGGTAGTGGACAGCAGGAAGAAGAGGTTGTTCAACCCCAGCTGGCTGAATAGCGCCGCGGATTGTCCCCGGTCCTGGAATATCGCCCGGGCACTGACGGCCATCTCGATAGCCGCTTCAGTATTCCCCTCATCATAACTCCTGACCAGATCCGTCAGGTTTTGCAGGTGGTCATCCATTAATTTCTCAATCTCGTTGGTCTTAGCCATGTCAACACCTCATATTTATTTTCTATTTGATGATCAGGGGACGGCTCCCTCGGTCAGTCGCGAGCAATCAAGAGAAACGTCCAATACATACAAAACATAAAGAATTGCTGCAGGGTATGCATAATATATTGGCGACCGTTAAGCGATAGCGTGGAGGTCAGTGTATTTTTGCATACCTTATATCTGCAAAATGGACTTGTTCGGTGTCTCGAACTGTCCTCCTGATTCTTCCTTTGATCAGTCCACCTTACTATAATGCAAAATATATTCCGGCACAATAAGGAACAGCCTGCTGGGCGGCAGACTGCCATTTGGGTACTAAGAATTGTGGCAACACGATGCTAAAATGGCCTAGTTGAGAGTCGTGCTTCTCGGCATGCTGATTTTATGCAGGTTGCAATATTTCCATTGGGGCTGAGAAGGACAGGGGAATTGGGATGGGGATGACCCTACGAAGACCGGACGTTTTCGCTGCTGTCAAGATATCCGAAAGGATAGAGTAAAACGACATTACACCAGCTCAGGAACAGGTATTGGGCCAGATTGACGGTGGTCAGCAGCATTAGTTCCGCAAGACGATCCGGGGGTAAGCCCGCAAAATGCTTCGCTTCGTCGCCGGTGTCGGCCTGGCCGGAGCGAAAGTCGTACCGGCGGGGGCAGCGGAGCGGATTGTGAAGGTGCTCTCGGAGCAGGAAGTCGTAGCGGCGCCGTGCTTGTACATCCTTGAGAACGTGATATGCCTCGGATAATTCGACGAATAGACGCTGGGCATCGGCGCGCGGGCAGACATCAGGGTGCCATTCTTTGACGCGTTGCTTCCAGGCCGCTTTGATCTCAGCCTGATTGGCTGTCACCGACACACCCAGAATATTATAGTAGTCCTTCACCGTACCCTTGCCCGCACTCATAGTGATGCCCCCCCGACTAGTATATGGAGATCCCCGGCAATGTGTTTATTAATACGAGACTTCCGGATTTTTTCGTTGTGGGGCGGATTATAATATACGCCTGATTCGTCATTTCTTGCCTTGTATTTAAAGGCACCAGCAATGTTTATTGGTACCGTTTCCATAATTGTTGGTATTTATCCGGTTGGCTGTTCATAAAAAAGTAAAAGCGGTCCGGTATCGTCTTGAAGGATTGCCGGAATTGCTAACAATGCCGCAAATGGGGTATCATAGGAGTGAGCTATATATTGGCATTCGATGCTGTTCCAGCATCAGCAAGGATGCTGGGGACAGGAGAGAGGTTTAATAAAAATCGGAAGGTGCCAAAAGTGTGAAGAGAATGGTCCGAGACCACCGAAAAAGTAAGGGGTATTCATAATAAATTGGCTGACGTTAAGCGATAGCGCGGAAGCCTTAATTTTTATGCATACTTCATAATGGCAATATGGACTTTTTCTGTCGCTCGAACCGTCCCTTGCCACCTAATATAAGGATAGGAGGAGAATGATATGTCAGAAAAGCCCTTTATTGAAGAGATGATGGCCAACAATCCATTTCTATCGATGTCCGAGGAGAATCCCTTTGTAGCCATGATGAAGAACAATCCATTCTTGAATCCGTCGGACGAGAATCCCTTTGTAGCCATGATGAAAAACAATCCATTCTTGAACCCATCGGAGGAGAATCCCTTTGTAGCCATGATGAAGAACAATCCATTCTTGAATCCGTCGAACGAGAATCCCTTTGTAGCCATGATGAAAAGCAATCCATTCTTGAAC